>Ga0099824_1001553_pt1 | contig 32553 bp, 20 predicted proteins | sample SiratrowhiteBW_FD_76837 | JGI IMG/M metagenome (GOLD analysis project Ga0099824, IMG submission 76837) | Root nodule microbial communities of legume samples collected from California, USA - Siratro white BW | ecosystem: Host-associated > Plants > Roots > Nodule | place: USA: California... | reverse complement strand
ATTATTTATAAAAAAATAAGAATACTTTTTTTAAAAAACTTTTTTTTTATATTTTTTAATTTTATCTTTGTATTGTATGTATTAAATTTTACATGAGGATTTACCTTTTTCTTTTAATTTTTTTTTTTTTTTTTTTTTTTTTTTTTTTTATTTCTTTTTTTTTTTTTTTTTTTTTTTTTTTTTTCAATTTGACCTCATTCTTGTTGTTTTCGGTTTGGACAATACTATATACAAGTAACTATATGTAAATGTGTATATATATGAGCAGGCAGACATACTGTGCAAGCATACAAGGGCTTCTATCATCTTGCAATTATCTTGTTAGTTATGCCGTAGGTTCTCATAAGCTTGCTTCTAAACTAATTAACCTGTCAAACAATGACAAGTAAAAACTGTTAATGAAAGTTACAGTATCAGAATTCTCAAGATATAATGGATTTTTAACAACAAAATCAATTTTCTTACAAAAAGATAGGATAAGAAAATATGACAAAATGTAGAATGCCATGAAATGGTGTTGACTTAATTTTTGTTGATGTAGTACTGAAATTAAGAACTCAGTAGAAGTTCTATCCCACGTGAAACTTATAATGATCCTATAAATCTGACGTATACTATGAATATAGCAGAGAAAATGAGAACAACTTTTGCAGCCAGCCACAGAGAGTATGCAACAGCCAAAATCATATATGTCAGTGAAGAATGTTATCAACCACAAGGAGTTTGAAGAAATTATGGAGCAAGGACTGTTCATGCAAGTTATTTCATATACCAGCCAAAGAACTAGTGACTGCTGTAGAAAAAGTTTCTGTCTACAATCTACAAGGTGACAAGTTAACATCTGTTTGTCACCATCTAATTACCGACAGGAAAAAGGTGTAACTTATCTATATAATTGATTTGGTATGCTCTTTTCATGTTAGTCAAAGCAAGGAGAAGTATGTACATGACTTACCCATTTTGCCACTCACAGGCTCATCAATATTTGCTGCTCCACTCATGTTTCCACTGCTGTTGCTGGGTGTAATCATTGTTTGACTATGTTGGACTGCCTGGGGACCATATCTAAATACATTCATTGGCTTCAAGACAAAAGTGAAAAACATGAATTCCAATAGGTAAACCATGGGAAGCTTATCAAGAACACATAAGGGGTTTAGGAGGGTAAAAGACAAATAAGTTTCTCTTGAAAGAAACCTATTACCTGAGAAGCATTTTGCATGAGATGATAGCCCATGTAACGTGCATATTGCTCTGAAAGAGCTGGATTTTGCATCTGATTTTGGTAATTAAAGGCACCCAAAATAGGATTTTGACACATCAATGTCTGGTTTGGTGTCTGAGATGCAGATACGGACTGATCAACCGGTACTCGTGGCAATTGCATCGGATTTTGAATAGGAGGGAAAGGAGATGTAGTCATTCCCATACCCATTTGAGACATATAGTGCTGAATTCCTGGAAACATCATTGGTGCCATGCCAGATCCCATCCACATTAGCTAGCAGCAAGAACAAATTGTTTATTTCATTTGTCAGTAATGTGAGACAATTTTCATGTGCAAGATATTGTGTGGCACATTTACCTGAAGTTGTAACTGAAGTGATTTCAAATATTCAATTGCCTCCTCCAACATTGATGCTTTGTCTGTCTGCACATACATTCCTTACTCAGTTTTCAAGACAATATGAAAAAATCATATAAAGTGGAGAATCAATTTCTAAGTACTTGCATTTTGTCTTCTTCACTTGATTGCTTCACACACTTTTTTTTTTGTCCAAATCTGTCCAATTGTTATATGCTAAATATGGCTCTCAACAGAAGTGATTTTCATTTTCCTTAAAAACTCAACAAATTCCTTCTTTTCTTCTTTTTTTAAAGCAAATTTCACACATTCTGTGTTGACTGTATCACTTTAAACGGAGCAGTCAGAGAATCACAATTGCAGCTTTATCTGACTCTGAATGCATCTCCAAAGAACAAGTTATGACAGTAGAGTCCACATTCATTATGATAACTAACCTTGCTACTGTGAGGTATGAGTTGTTGCAATGCCTTCATCTTCTCATTGATTCTATCTCTCCTTCTCTGCTTCAATAAAACAATACCGGCACTAGTAAGAATAAAGTTTACAAAAGTTAAGTTCACAAAAAAAATGTGCTAAAATTCCCACCCTTTCTGATAGATTATGCACTTCAGCAGCACGGTTCCTTCGAGCCGACCCTGTCCGTTGAGATGTCTTGTTTCCAACTGGTGATTTAAGTTCTGTGTCCTATTACACATAAAGATGTAGCTCAGTGTGTCAAAGAATAAAAGCATCTAATCATGAAGATAACTACAGAGAGGGAGGCTTCACCTCACTATGCTCCTCAGATTCTTCCACGTCTATTGTTTTTCTTTTCTGGCTCTGGTTTCTGGTAGATAAGGAACAAGTTTTTCCAAGACTACTACCTGAGCCACCAGAAGATGAAGTAGCAGTTGGTTCAAGCATCTCTGATTTCCCTTTCTCACTCAGAGGAATTGTTCTCGGCACATCATCTCTGACAGGTTCAGGGCCAACAGATAAAGTAGTAGTCCAAACACCATTGCTTGAAGCCCTGCTTGCATCTGGATCTTGGGTCATGTGATTGCTACCACAGTAACTTGATCCTACTGTCATCAATGAGCACTCTCTAACCTCATTTTTTGACATGTTACCAGCAATTTTGTCTCTAAAATGCGCATTAGGCAATGCTGAAGAAACATTAAAGGGTGGTGAAAAGTGAGAGAAGTTTTGGACCTTACATGGTCCACTCAAGTCATTATTATTTTTCTGAGGTGAATCAGAAACATGGAATCTTGGAGCAGGTATAGGAATTCCTGAGAATTCCTGAAAAGAGGATGGTTTCATAGTAGGTGGTTGTGAACTTACAGTCACATGGGGGGCACTAGAAGCATCTAATTTAGTAAACTTTCCCTCTTCAAATGGCTTAATTTGCTTATAAGACTCAACATCACACTGTGGCAATTCAGATAAAAGGTTTGAACAGAATTCTTGTTCCAATGGATCCTCAAGAGGGTATTGGATCCATGAGACTGTCTCATCATCTTGAATCAAGTTACTTGAGTTCCCATATGGCTCACTGGTCCTTAATGTTGATTGAAAAGCTCTCTGAACCGGTTTTCTATGTGTTTGGCTGTGCAACACTACCTGGCCATTTTGCCATAGGAGCTCCACAAGCTCTTGGTCCACCCTGTAGAATTGACCACATCACATGGATTGTTACAATTTAAGCAGAGTTCAATTGGGACAAGAACAGTATTCTGCTTTGACAGAAAAAAATTGCACACACACCCCATAGGCTTCTTTTGATTGGTGGTGACACAGGAATCACTCCCAAAATTCCAATCAGGAACACTGTTGTTCATGGCTAACCAAATCAGTTATCTGTTGGCACAAAAAGAAAAGAACTTTAGATTTTGTATAGAATAGAAAATCATATAACCAAAGACCCATTTGAGTGATTTTGTATAGAATAGAAAAATCATAAGCAAAGACCCTTTTGAGTGCCAGATTTTGACTACTTATTGACGCACACCCTTTAAAGGCATAATAAAATAATCTGTACCAGCAAACCGAATAATCAAATAAGCATAAACAAATCTTTAAAATGAACAATAAAAAAGGAATAGAAAGAGAAAGACTTTGAGTGGGTCATGTTTGGAACTTTACTAGAAGAAGAGTGAACAAGCAAACCAATGAAATGGAACCATGACTGGTTTTTGCCATTCTGAACTGTGAATAAAAAAATCACCAAAAAATACAATTCCCGAGCTCCCAAAGAGGAAAATTCAACTCTCAGCCACACTTAGAAAGTACAAGCACATTTACAAACCCAGAGAAACAAAACCGATGACAAACAAGAATCTAAACAAAACATTAAACCCAACAAATTGGGCATATTTTGAGACAGGAAACTGGACTAACTCTGCAAGCCTCATAAACAAAGCCAAACCAAAGAAAAACAACTTTCCATAAAAAATAAACACTTTGACAACATAGGAAATGATGAAACTTTTTTCACTTTCAAGCAAAAATAAAGAACCCCATGATTCGTTTTAATTATTACCATTATTTGCTACATAAAGACAGGGAGCAGAAAAAGAAGAACTCCACCTGAGCTAAGGGCAAAGGCAGGTTTTTTTTCAGACTTGTTGAACTTAGAAGGTTGGTAGAAGTTAGAAACAGAGGCACCTTGTTTGTTCTCTCTTTCTCTCTGTCTCTACAACTGTGAGAACGAAGTATATAGAAGAGTTTTTAACAGCAATAAAGACAGTGACATCAGCAGATAGAGAGAGAACACACCAATTCCTAAGGTAAAATGGTGCTTGTGCTTCTCAACTGCGAGAAAAACATGGCGACATGGGAATAAATGAACATGGGACCAGTTGACGGCTATTAGAAATAAAAAAATCATGAAAAAGATTCAACAGATTTGGTCAAAAATAAAAAATTATTAAATTTTAAGAATATAAAAAGAATAACTTGACTCTAGCATAGGATGAGGTTTCTTATATAACTAAAGTACTTCACTTCTGCAGTAATTATTTTAAATATCATGTTTAAAATAAATCTTAATTACATTAAAAATACAACAAAATGAAACTCTACTAAAGAATATATGTGGTGATTGTTCAATGATTACACAAATTAACTAAATTATATTTTCATGAATTAAGATATGTTTGTATAGTATTATATGTTGGTAACTCGGATCATTTGATTTTTAAAGAATCAACTTGACGTTTACTTCACATCATAATCATTATACATAATAGTAACATAAATAATTTTAGACTCTTCTTCAACATAGATGGGTTTTATATTTCAAACATACTAAAATATATTTATTTTTTCAATACTTGTAGAAAAATTAACTTTTAATAATTTAAAATTATATAAGTTATTTTTAGAAATTTCCCGAATAATATTTTCAAATTTTATTTTCAGTTTATAAGAAAATTAATTTGATGTTTTTCTTTATATTATCCTCTCTTAATATTAATCTAATAATACTATATAATATATAATAATATTAAAGTATGAAAAATCCAAACTTGCTTATCTGGGTTTGGATGGTATATTTAAAATGAAAGGAAATCTAAAGCTCCAAGCACATGGTGGGTGCTATCTGAAGTTTCATGGAGGATGATGCCACTTGGCAGTGACAAGCTGTGTTTCCATTGGAGAAATGATAAGGGACAGTGCTGTCAGAAAAAGATGTGGCTCTCATGCTCCAAGAACCTATCTCATTTTATTTGTTATTCTTATTAGTTGTTAATATATTTCATTTTAAATTAACACCCTTTGGCATATATATTTTAATATTTTACTACTACTATTCTGCAGTCTCAGAATTTGCAGGTGTGTATTGTTGCAGTTAGATTATTATCAACATGGAACACTGAAATCATAAGAAAGTTTTTTAGGTTTTGGTGTGCAGAAGTAAATATTCTAGGTGAAAGAAATTGTTGAATAAGTAGCTGACAGGTTCCCATTTTTTATGGACACAGTTGCTCTACCCTTCCTGGCATGTACCCATTAGAGCATACAAAAAATTATTGTTGTTAAAGTTTATGATAGGATAAGACTGCAAATTGAAATACTTTTTTAATTTGTTTAGGTTTAAGTTTTCTCAAATTAAAGAGTAGAAGTATTTATTCAGGTATAATTTATTTAATTAAGATATGATGAATATATATATATATATATATATATATATATATATGTATATATATGTATGTATATGTATGTATGTATATATATGTATGTATCAATCAAATTATTGTTTTTAAGGATACTGTAAGATGATCTCTTATTTTAAACAGGGGACGAAAGAAAGAAGTTGTGATCAATCTTATGTTATTTGAATTAATCATCTTTATATATATATATAACTTTTGAAATAATTATTTTAAAAACATAACAAGTTTTATTACATATGATATAATGATTTAAAATTTAACAGCAGTATAAAATTATTTTTATTATCAACATGTAATTTAACTTCTCTTAAATAATTATAATTAAATTGTATGAGAAAGATCCTATTAAAGTTAGTTAATTGTATTTTTTTACACAGATTAGTTGTTAATAATAGAGGATACTATATGCCAATTTGAGTATTTTAAAAAGTTAAATAATTCATAATTAAATATATGCTTTTCACAAAATTAAATATAATATATATTACAATATATTGAAATGATAAATTATTATAAGAAAATAATTGTATAGTAATAATATAAAGGGATTGTATTACATATTATAATCTAAGAATTAAAATAAATAGTTATGATAATAGCAACTAATTATGTATAATTCTCATATATCAACCTTTATTTATCTAAGAAAATATGTAAAATTTAGAAAAAGAAAAAGAAGTTAAAACATGTTTCAATTTGGTTTTATCTAATTATCTATCAAGTTTTTTTTTTATTGATTTTAGTTTTGTACAGTGACTCCAATTTGCACGGATGGAAAATTGGGGCAAGGTGTTATCAATCCAATCAAAGCGATCACTACATTTAATATATTATATATATTATATGTTTTGGAGTTTAGTTTCAGTTCATTATAATTTTGTTTTATAAGAAGTGTTTCAATACACTAATAAAGAAAAATATATTAACAAAACAAATTTAAACTATTCATGAAAGGTATATTAAGAAAACAATTAGAAACTATTTATAAAGGTTAATATATCGTGTCGCATATCTCAATCATCAAAAGTGTTGACTTGGTGTGCAACACATGAAACAACCCTTTTTATTTTAATAATATACTGGAAACATACATTCTGATTTTTTTTTTCTTTTCAGTTGATTTATATAAGAAATCATTTCACACTTGAATATGATGGATAAATTAATTAAAATTAAATAATTTTATTCAAACACAAAGGAAAAGAAGCATGTAAAATATTACATATATATATATATATATATATATATATATATATATATATATATGTGTGTGTGTGTGTGAGAGAGAGAGAGAGAGAGAGAGTTTTTTTTTATAGAAGGTATTAATAAGTGATCAATGCATTATTTAATTGATTGTAAAAAGTTAACTAAAGGTTATAATTAAAAACTAGATAATAAAAGACTAAAACAGTTGTGTTTAGCATGGGAATGTGAATTTTGAAAACGCTTTATTGTGTGCTTATTTTGAATTTAATAATTTTCTAAGTTAATTAAATGTTGGTTGACCAGATGCTCCTAGATGATTTTCTGAGCCAACAGTGTGAAAGAAATTAATGGTGCTTTTATTATTCTTATCCCTAATTTCAATGCTCCTGCAAATCATTTCAGATATGCAAATGATTATAATGTTATCAATAAAATCATTACAAAAAAATTTATTTACAAATTTAAAGAAACTGGGAGTGAAAATAAATTATGCTGCATGTTTTAGAGTCTTTAGTATCATAACTTGACCTAATTTGACATGTTTATATATATCATATTAAGATTTTTTTGAGAAACTTATTGAGATAAAGAGTTGAACTTCAGGGCTCAAAATAAAGTTTCTTAAAGGCTTCAAGAAAGTTTGTTAGACCTTTAAGGATGACCTATTTAAATTTATTAGTACTAAAATCATAGAAAAATACTTTTAAATTAGAATGTTTCAATCACAATTTAACATAATTAACTAGAGAAGTTACACCATTTTGCATTAATTATCACACAAGGCATTTTTTTTCCATATTTTTACTATTAAACACTCACAAGTTTACAAACTTAACGAGTTGAAATCAACATCGTTCATTGCTTGTGTGAATCTCTTCATTCTTTTTTTTTTTTTTTTAATTTGTTCAAACGAAAATCTTCACCATTAATCTCAAAAAACTCTATTAAGGAAAATGCTCTATCAAGATATTTGTTAGGTTCATTGCCTCGATGAGCATGATCACAAAATATATGAAAGGTCCATTCAAATTTTTTTTTATCATTTTCTACATTCTATTTTTTTTTTCTTCATCACCGTATATTATTTACCCTTATTTAAAAACTTACATTTTTTTCTCCAACTTCTTCTTGACCTATTTTTGTAAGGTATGTTGACTTCTACAATTTGTGAGATTAGTTTTACTATTATGATGATACTTATAATTTGTGAAACAATACTTTTTAATTGTATATGAATTTATTTTTTTTATAAACTGATTAACAATGAATAATATTCTTACCTCTAGAAATTCATTTTTGAATGTGAATAATTTGTTTTTTAGTATTGATTATGCTAAAATTGTTTTCAATAGTAGTATTGATGAGTGTTTGGATTCTTTAAATATTGATATAAACACTTTCATTAGTTTACCTTTTATATTATTTTGATCTATTTTACTATCGATTTTTTTTTGTCTAATAACAAATAAGCACACACTTTATTTATCTTTTTCCTTCTTAATTTATTGATAATAGATATATTTTGTCTTTTATTAGTGTGAATGACAGTAACAAGGACAATAAAGGTACTTTCTATGTAATTGTGCAATTCATGAAATTTATATGAATTATAAATTAAGTTCATTGAAAATAATGATTTTGACATATCCATTGAGACTCATAGGATAACATATATTTATTATATGATATATTTGAATAATCTTTTAAATAGTATTTAATAATGTTAAGTTTATTTTGTTGTATCTTTTAGACGATAATACATATTTTATGTACATATTTTTTAATTTATCGTATATTGAAAATGTTTTCTATATATTTTTATATTTTATTTTTAATTTTAAATAATTTTCTTTTAGTAGTAATAAATTTGATTTATTCTATATAATTACTTTAATTTTAATTTTATAGTTTGATATAATTCAATATTTAGTGATTCTTTTGGACATAACTCTTTTTAGATATTATATTTTGCTGATTTCAATTGCATTCCATTTTACAATTTTAGGACTTCAAAATAAACATGTAATTTACTAAATTTAGACTATTTTTCTATTTTCATAATTTTTAGTTAGACGTTTCAATCATAATAAATATGCTCTTATATTTAGTCTATTTTATTTTCGTATAGTTTTCATTGGTTAGCATACTTATTAGTGGATATCTATGTTTTCTCAATCTTTGATAGATTTTGTGTATTACAGATGAGTATATAAATTTTTCATGATAATAAGGTTATGGATAATTTTTTCGTAAAGTATACTACTATATTGAGATTTAAGCTTATTTTTCTTTTTTTGTGATTCACTTATATTTGTAGGCATTTTATAACTTGACTTTTTTAATACTACTTGTTCACGTATATTATAGTTTAGGTATTCTTTCATTTTCAACTAGTTAGTCATATTGACTTACCTTGCATTAACTTCATTTCTATACTCCTTTGAGCCTTATTAATTTTTTTTTATGATTTTGTAGCTCTTTACTGGCCTTGAAAGTGGAAAAACCATGATATGTCCAACTTTAAGGATTAAAGGAGATTTGAAATTGTTTAGGAAATTGGTTAAAAAAAATAAGTGTAAGGGTGTTACTTAACCTTGTGGTTGATTTGATGAATATTAAGGTTTTAATGCATTCTAAGTTGATTGATAATGTTTGAAATAAGACCATAAAAAATAAAATAAAAATAAAAATATGCGTGGTTTGATGAAAAAAATGGACATAAAATAAAATTAGAGAAAAAGTGGAAAAATAAAGAATTAACTTTGATTCTAGTTTAATCATTTTTAACTTTTTAATTATTTTTTACTCTTTCCTCATCATTTCTCTTTTCTCTTTGGTTTATATCTTTGAATCATTTCTTTTATCTTAACTTTACCTTGGCCACATTTTAAGCTAAATAAAAGTTATTTTTTTTATATTTAATTGAACGTGTTTCAAGTAGAGTAAATGAGAGGATGGTTAGACTCATGGTAATAATTATTTTCATTATGTCCTTTTGATTGTAAACATAAACTTAAACACTAAAAAGAAAGAGCAACACTTATGAGAATTTTAGCACACCCTCTTATTCTTATGTTTTCTTATTATTGTTGTAAAAACTCAATTGACACCATTTGTAAAACAAGAGAAAGAAAGTCAAAGAGAGCAAAGTTTAAAGACATTGCCACCAAGTTTATTAATAAATAATTATTATGTGAGAATTATTAGTGATTATTATGTGAAGATTACTAAAGATTCTGTTATGATCTTGTTATTATGTGAGGATTATTAGCAATTAAGTTAGAGTAAATATTTTTTTGTTATGATTTTGTTATTCCATGTATAGAGTATCTTTCTTTCATCAATAAGATAAGAGAGAGATATATTTTTCACTCTCATATCTTTTGTTCCTTTTGATTCATTGTTGTTCATTTTTTTATTTTCATAACATATGGTTAATATGATATCTCTGTTATGGTATTAGAGCCTCTAACCGAGAAAGCTCCACTATACCAACTCGGATTTTGTTCCATTTGCAAGAATTCATCATCTATTATGGCTTTAGAAGTGTTATTATTTTCAATAGCAAATATGACTACTTCGTCGTTCAATAATCCACTGATAAATCTTCTGAATGATTATTCCAGTATATATTATGGTTCCTTCAATAGAAATTCTCATAATTCTCAAGCAAAGAGATGGACCAAGGATGACAATCATTATAATAGTAAGATATGCACACATTGTGGTAGGAGATGTCACACAATTGATAAATGTCATCGCTTGCACGATTTTCCACCAAACTACAAAAGGAGAAAATTATTTGTTAACCATGTCACTGCAATTAAAAAGGCAAATGAGAGTGAGACACTTACAAACCAAAATGAATCCCAGTAGTCTTCTCGCTTTAGTTTGAACAAAGAGCAATATAACTCTCTCCTGACTCTTCTTCAGCAATCTCAGTTAGATGCAACCCCTAACACTGAACATCATCACATTTTCAATACATCCACAAGTATCATCTGCAACCTAAGATCACTACCAAAATTTGTCCTTTGAATCTTAGATTTAGGTACCACTGATCATATTAGTTCATCTCTAGATAAGTTTGCTACATATAGAATTATTCCTGATGTTCCCATCAAGTTACCTAATGGAACTACAATTTATGCAAACATTAAAGGCACTATCATATTTTCTACTACATTCATTCTGTATAATGTACTATACATACCAGGATTTAACTTCAATCTCATTTCAGTATCTCAACTAGTCATAAAATCTGATTGTTCCATTAGGTTTACTAATCAAATCTGTGAAATACAGGACAATCACACTATGAGGATGATTGGTTTTGCTAAGATGCACCACAGACTCTATGTTCTTGAAAATCCTAAAGGACCAGAAAAATACTTTGCCCCAGATTTAATTTCAATAAATTGTGTCTGTTAATAAGGTGAATGATTGACATTTTAAACTAGGTCACTTGTCTAAGGACAAACTATCTGTATTGTCAGCAAAGTTTGATTACATTTCTAGCAAAACATGTGATGATTTTTGTTAAATATGTCCTCTTGCTGAACAGAAAAGACTTCCATTTCCTGTAAGCACCTCTTCAAGCAATAAAATTTTTTATTTGTTACATATGGATATTTGGAGACCATTAGCCATTATTTCTGTGGATGGACATAGATAATTTTTTACTATTGTGGATGATTTTTCTCGACATACTTGGATTTTTCTTTTGAAAACTAAATCAGAAGACCGTGTTGTATTAAATCTTTCATTACTTTGGTTGAAACTCAATTTTCTACTACTGTCAAATGCATTAGGTCTAATCAAGGACCTGAAGTTAATTTGCATCAGTTTTACTCTCTCAAAGGCATAGAACATCAAATGTTTTGTGTTGAGACTCCACAACAAAATGGAGTGGTAGAGAGAAAACATCAACACATTTTAAATATTACTAGGGTTCTTATTTTTTAAAGTAACTTGCCAAAATTGTTTTGGAATTTTTTCGTCTCTCATGCAGTTTTTATGCTCAATGGATTGCCTGGCAAGGTTTTATATAACAAAAGTCCTTATGGTATCTTGTATGACTCTTCTCCTGATTTAATTTTTATTAAAGTCTTTGGTTGGGAAGCTTTTGCATAAACTTTGACTCAAAATAGGACGAAACTTGATCCTCGGGCTAGACGGTGTGTTTATTTAGGTCACAGACGAGGGATCAAGAGTTCACTTCTTTATGATTTACACAGAGGTTTTTTTATCCAGAAATGTTTCTTTCAATGAAAATAGTTTTTTTTAAAATATATTATCAATTATACAAATAGTGAATATTTTGTCATGTCACATTTTCCTGATTATCAAGACATTGATCTCTCTTTCCTTAGATCCTCCTCACCACTACAAAACCAACAAATATCATATATTGTCCCACAACAAAATTATTCTTCTCCCACTACACCACTACAAAATCAACAAACACCACATATTGTCCCACAACAAAATTCTTCCTTTCCCACTCTCATAGGTCCTGATAATCCTATATCCCCTGTTATAAGAAAATCCACTAGAAGCATCAAACCTCCTGCTTACCTCAAGGATTTTCATTGCAACATAGTTGTGGGCATAGAGAGCAAAAATTCATCGTTAGTTAAATATCCCATTTCCAATTTTGTTAATTACTCAAAATTTTCTAACAATTATAAGCATTTTGCATTTAGTATCTCTTCCATTGTAGAACCCAAAACTTATGCACAGGCAGTGAAGCATGAGAATTGGAGGAAAGCCATAGATGATGAGATTAATGCTTTAGTTCAAACTGGAACCTGGGAGTTTGCTGACCTTCCGATTGGAAAACAAACAGTGGGATGTAAATGGGTGTATAAGACTAAACACAAGGCTGATGGCTCAATTGAGAGATTCAAGACTAGGCTAGTAGGCAAAGGATTCACACAACAACAAGGCATTGATTTCAGAGAAACTTTTTCTCTAGTGGCTAAAATCACTATTGTAAGGCTCTTACTGGCCATTGCAGCCACTAAAAATTGGCTCCTTGAACAACTTGATATCAACAATGCTTTCTTGCATGGAGATCTTCATGAAGAAGTCTATATAGAGGTTCCTAAAGGTGTAGTTCCCCCAAAACCTAGTCAGGTCTGCAAGCTGAGAAAATCTCTTTTTATGGTCTTAAACAAGCTAGTAGACAATGGTAGAAAAGTTGTCTACAGTCCTTATAGCTTCGGGTTATATCCAATTACAATCTGATTTTTCTTTATTCACTAAACAATCTACTACTGGTGCATTCACAAGCATCCTTGTCTATGTTGATGATATGATTTTGACAGGGAATGATACTCAAGAAATTGCTTCAGTCAAATCTCAACTTGATTATTTATTCAAAATTAAAGATCTTGGTCAATTGAAAATTTTTCTTGGATTAGAAGTTGCTAGATCAAGCAAGGGTATTTTTCTTAACCAAAGGAAATACACTTTATAACTTCTAGATGTTGCAGGCTTGTTAGGATGCAAACCTTCTACCATTCCTATAGATCCTCAAATAAAGCTTCATTCCAAAGAGAGTCCTCTCCTTGAAGACATTTCCATGTATCGACGACTCATTGGACAACACTAGGCCCAACATTTGTTTTGTTGTCAATCATCTTTCACAGTTCTTATCAGCTCCTACGATGGCTCATTATCAAGCAACACTCAGGATTCTTCGTTATCTTAAAGCTAATCCTGGTCGGGTGTTCTTCTTTCTTAGTGATTCTCCTTTACAACTGAAAGGTTTTTGTAACTCAGACTGGGTATCATGCCCTAAAACTCGCTGCTCCGTTACTGACTTCTGCATTTTTCTTGGTGATTCATTAATCTCTTGGCGATGTAAGAAGCAACACATAGTTTTACGGTCCTCCTCTGAGACTGAATATCATGTTTTGGCATCAGCAACCTAGAAATTCAATGGTTATCTTATCTGCTTTGTGATCTACATATTGTTCCTCAGGCCACTGTAGTTCTTTTTTGTGACAACAAGTCTATCTTAAATTTAGCTGTCAATCCTGTGTTTCATGAGCGTAGCAAACACATTGAAATCGATTGTCATGTGGCTAGAGAAAAGGTTCGTGATGGTGTTCTTCGTTTGCTCCCTATCAACACTAAGTCACAGGTTGCTGACATCTATACAAAATTTCTCATACCCAAGTTGTTCTAACATATATTGTCCAAGATGGGTTTAATTGATCTCTATGCTCCATCTTGAGGGGGTATTAATAAACATTAATAAATAATTCTTATATGAGGATTATTAGTGATTATTATGTGAGGATTATTAGCGATTATGTTATAATCTTGTTATTATGTGAGGATTATTAGCAACTATGTTAGAGTAACTATTTTGTTATGATTTTATTATTTCATGTACTATATAGATTACCTTTCTTTCATTAATAAGATAAGAAAGATATATTTTTCACTCTCATATCCTTTGTTCTTTTTCGTTCATTTCTTTATTTTCATAACATATGGTTAATATGATATCTCTGTTAAAGTTTGACATTGTGAAGTTTTTTGGTGTGGACAAATTCAGATTGTGAAAATCAAGATGAAAGTTATCTTAATACAAAAGGGATGTGCTAATGCAATAAAGGGAAGGAAAGCATGTCAGTGTCTTTGTCTCTGAAGGAGAAGACTAACATGATTAACAATACATAAACATTATAATTCTATGTTTTGGACACAAGGTACTTAATGAGAGAAATCTTGCATCAATGTGGATGCAACTTGATCCATTGTATATGATGAAATCTTTAGCATGTAGACTTTATTTGAAGCAATAATTATATTCACTTAGATGACAAAATCAAGAACGATGGTGGATTACCTAGTAGATTTTAACAAGATACTAAATTATCTTAAAAACATTAAGGTGAAGGTTGAATATAGAGATAAGGTTGTACTGCTTCTTAATGTCTTACCTGAGACGTTTGAGCATTTTAAAGATATTTTCCTATTTAGGAAGGAATAAACCATTCTTGAGGAGGTTCAAACCTCAATTCAAACTAAGGAGATGCAAAAGCATTAAGAGTCTAAGGAATACGATAATTGATTGAGTTTAAATGTTTCAAAGTTAAAGAACATGAAAAGAAGGGAGGCAGAATGTAAGAATTCAAAACATTCATCAAATGATATGGCAAAGAAGGAACCTGAGTGCTACAATTGCCACAAGAGATATATTGTCCAAACAAGGAGAGTAATGAGACAGGTAAAAACTCTAATTTTAAAAGATAAATATGTGGATGTTGTTGTTGTGTCTAACAATTATGAGTTTTTAAGAGTGTTAACGACATCAATTTCAGATACATACACATTTTTAGTGAAGGAGTTCTTTGAGACCTTAGAATTGAAAGAAGGAGGTGTAGTTCTTCTTGGGAATAATAAAATCTATAAGATGCAAGGCATGAGACTAGTCAACATGAAGATGTTTGACAATCAGGAAATGTTGCAAGGTGTGAGGTATGTTTCAGACCTCAAGAGAAATCTTTTGTTGATTAGTTTGTTTAATCTTGCGGGTTTAACAACCAAGATTGAACAAGGTACTATAAATATTTTAAAGAGAGTGTCTATTATTGTTAAGGGGCTAAAAAGATTATTCAACATTAATCACGTGTGTTTGTGGTTAGTTAGATTATTGATAACATTTATTTTTATCATATTTTAGAGTCAATTTTTATAATCAAATTAACTCTTTCTAAGCTTTGACCCTACTTATTTATTTATTTTATTAAATTTTTGTTAATAATTGATTATTGGGGTCTAAGAATGGAAAGTTACACTAGTTTCGCTTATTTTGCCTAAAAACTAAATAGGAAGCATTGGATTCAGAGGAATATGATTGGAACCCATGAAGGAAGTTGAGCCTAGGCCAAAAGAACTGAGCCCAACTACACTAAACCCGAGGGCCAAAACATCAAATCGCATCCAGCGCCATTAAAGTTGAGCCAGAATGATTCATTTGATTCAACCATTAGTAATTAAAGGTTTTTGTATAACCATTTGACAAAACCAGTGATTGAACTTTTGTCTAATGAAGTCAGAATATGCAAAGGCTTCATCTCATCTCTTATTTCATGAAATGCTACCAAAGTCGACAAATCTTATAACTTTGTCTAACACTCTTAGTCCAAAAAAATCTACAATGAAAAGTTTTGTCTAACATAACATTAGAAAGAAACAAATTAGGCATGAGAATGTAACATCTACAAACTTGCATAGAAAACACATAAAGAATAGTTGTCTAAACCAAGTACATTGTTTCATCTAAGTATTTCGAACATGGTAAGATTATTTAGAACCTTAACTAATCATTTGACAATTATTAAATATCATAAGACGAATAAAAGAATGATTAGATGGAATTATAAGGCTATAACTTAAGATTTTTCTTATGCGTATAAAAACCAGAAATTCTGCATTATTGTTTATGATATGACAAATTTAACACAAAAGGGATAAAATTACTAAGATTCTTTTCTTGTACTTGATTGAAAACCTTACAGGTGTAAGTGTAAATTACTGAATTATTTTTTACCAATTACTTGGAGAATTTATCTCTTATAAACTAACTATTGAAATTTCAATTCAATTGGAAGTAAAATGGAAAACTAGAATTAAAATTGAGAAAAGTTTAATCATTGAAGTTATATTATAAATACGACAATTATCATAATATGAGTATACACTCTTGAAAAAGAAACAAACTCAAAGATAAAAACACGTCACTGCACATCAATCTTCAAAATATTTAAGTAATGGAATTAAACAAGTATTATTTTTATATACATATAAATATAAATATGTACTTATGTTCAGTGAGGTGTCCTTAACCTCATTAATATGTTTGGTTGGATGTTGTATAAAGTATTATTGGGTACACTCTATTATTTGATATATTAATCTATTTATATTTTATCCAAAGAATTATTCATAACCACGTCATTATTTTAGTTGGTATTGCTAAATTTGAGTAAAGTTTGACTTCATTTTATATTCGACTTTATTTTGAAGTGCACATTAGATTATAAGTAGCTAAAGGAAGTTTGACTTTGAAGATTTAAATGAGTGATATTTAATTTAGATTGAATGATAATTTATATTAAAGGTCATTTATCCTAAGTAGTTACTATATGAGTAATTTTAATAATTTTAATTGATGCATGTGAATCAAATAGTAAGTTTGATTGTGCCTATTTGGCCCACTAATTTCACCATAACTATCATACAAATTATTATTTGATAAGTATTCTCATTTCCTTTATTTTTCATGTATATTTTTTTTTCAAAATAATAAAGAGATTTAATTATACATGACATTTTCATTTGTGAGACAATTATCTAAAGTGAACATTATATTTTTCATATAGCAATGTGGATATAGATACACTAAATAATATAATAATATTTAGAGGACATGAATAAGTCTTTATTAACTCTACCACACAGGAAATCAGACCATCTCCATCACCAAACCAATTACCATTGTTTTTTATTGTCCTAACACATCATGTTAATCCATTTTACACTATTCTAATTTTGACCAATTTTTTAAATATGATGTATTTAAGACAATGAAATTTTGTAGATAAAAAATATTTATTTTACACATTAAAACTCTTATAACCAATAGATTGTAAATTTCAATTATTAACTAAGAATATGTGATATTGATATAACCATTAAGGTAATCATACGAGAAAGAATATGTGATATTGATACAACCATTAAGGTAATCATACGAGAAAGAATGTCATATTGATATAACCATTAAGGTAATTAAAAGACCATACTCTATCTTCTCACAAATAAAATTTAGACAAAGTCATAATCATCGGACAACAAAGCTTATTTTATATAAAGTTATAATGAAGAAAAGCTTTTTATCCGAAGTGAATAAAACTGATGAATAATTAAAATAATATTAATTTCATATGATATATTCTAATTTTATTTTATGATCAAAATATTCATATACTAATGTTTTATATTTTACACTCTATTTACTCTTTATTTATTTATAAAGTTAATACATCATAAATATTAAAAGTACTACAAAATTTTATTTTTACATGAGAATGTAATTGATTTTTGTATGTTGTGTATAATAATATTACCGAAGAATAATGATTAACATATGCATATTTACGGGGCTTGCACAACTTTTTTTAATGAAAATTACATGCATTTAAGTATTTATATTTTAATATTATTTATTTGATATTACAACACACTTTGTTTACCATAACAAGACTTTATGATACTATTATAATTTATCATTTAGTACATCAATTGCTAAATACTTATTTATGTATTGCACTATCTTACTTCAAATTTTAACCACATTTCATACTTAGATATGAAATCTTATTTTAAGACAATATTTATTTTTCCTTTAAAATTGAAACTTCAGTCGTAAATAATTTAAAATAACATTAAATATATTGAATAATCTTAAATAATTAAAAAAAGTGATAATTAAATAATATTGTAAACATAATGTTTCTACATTTAAATTATATAATATAATTATCTATATTGAATATTTTAATTAACTTTATATATATATATATATATATATATTAAATATTCTTGTGTGATGTATAAGTCTATTCTTATATTTCAAAAATTGAAAAGGATTACACTAGTTTATATTTCTTTTGCAATTTCAAATTTTGAAGATATTCTTTGTTGTAAACTACATTAGGATTTATGACTTTTAATTTATTTATTTATATTTTACAATTTATTTTGTGAAAAAGTGTAAGCACAGACAAGAATTTTAACCACGAAAGACTTTTTGAAAAGATTTAGAAATTCAAATCAAACTTTTAAATAATTTAAACCAAACTAAAAAATAATTTAATGAGAAAACAAATCAGAATCAAACATGACAATTTCAACTATGAAGAAGAGAAAATTACATGTATTAGTGATGGGTTAGTGCAGCAACCATGATCAATTTTAGTCTCAAAAACACATAAACACGTTTGTCCATTTTCATCGGAAAAATGACACTGTTTTTTGTCTTAGCCAACTGAATCATGGCTTGATTTGCGGGTTTCGCGAGTAACACATTAATACATTATTTTATATCATTAAGGACATTTGTAGGTATTTGTGGCAATTAATTGGTGATTATTTTTTGATAGTTTTGTGTATTTAGTTTAAGTGCTGTGTAATTATTTATGAACAAAATTTTAAGAAAAGGGAATGGAGTGTGAAAAGAGAAGAAACTCCTAGATTTTGTGGAGATTGTTTGATAAATTACTAATTTACTTTTATATTTAACATTTAATTGTTTAAAATAATTCTATTTATTACATGTTTTAAATTTTTATAATTATTATTGATGATTAATAAATAATATTTTTTAATAAATAATTTTTAACTAAAAAATATTTATATTTTAAATATATATATATATATATATATATATATATATATATATATATATATATATATATATATAGAGAGAGAGAGAGAGAGACAATTCTACAAATCATTATTATTTCAATCAAATCAATCATATTTATTACGATAAATAATGGATTCAGTACAAAACATTTTGACATATTCATTTTAATATAATAAAAATATATATAATTTTAATATAATAACTTTGATTTTATTAATTTTATTTATATATTAATGTTAACTTCTTTTAATAAACATAATGAAAATTATTAAAAATATAATACATATTTAATTATTTCAACTATTAGGGAAGATTAAAAATATTAATAAAAAGAATTTGTAAGATAATAATTTTTTTATTATTATACTAAATATAAAACATTTCAATAATAATGTAATGGATCGATTATTATCTTATTTACTAATAAACCTTATAATTCAATTTTCAATTTTTCCTTTAATTCTCTCTAAATGAGTAATCTATTTCCAACTAAATAAAGCATATATAACATTCAAATCATCCCCTTTTATTGCCCATAAATACATTTCCACTTTTCAACATGAAATAAACATCATTTTATGCTTAATATAGTATGTAATTATTTCTATTTATTATATGAATTTCCTAAACACTTTTTAAAATTAAAGAAGACACGAAAATGGTCTTATATACAAAACTATTATTTTCTTTGTTATTTTATATTCATAGAAATTGACAAAAATATTCAATAGTGTGAAAAGTGGATCATCGATCGACCTTATCAAGATATTAAGTCAATAAATTAATAATCAGACTTTTAAATCATTACTCAACTTATACAAAAACATTAGAAATAGTCATTGATTTGGTCAAGACATTAAGTCAATGATTAATGTTCAGACCTTTGAACTAATGTTTGGATCAATTTATATAAAAAATTACAAATACTATATACGTATAACATAATCTGTCAAGTTTAATTTTAGTTTAACCTTTTTACTGTAGTAATGTTTTAATACACGAAACAACTAAAGAATTCAAAATAATATAATTTCGTATAAAAATTTAAAATATTATCATAATAAAATAACTCATATCTAGATTAAAATTTTTAATACAAATAAAGAATGAAGAATTGAATTATATAAAAAAGTTCAGAAAAACATAGATACGTTTTACAATTTATAAATGTTATTTTATATATATATATATATATATATATATATCAGTTTAGATAGGATCAACTGAGTCACTAATGTAAAGACTTATGTTTTTTTTATAATAAATAAGTGTATGAAATAATTTATAAATGATAATTAAATTTAAATTATGTTTACTTAATGATATAAGTTATGTAGTTTATATGTTTTAGATGAGTGGTAAAAATAGAAGTGAACTTGTTATGGGTTTGAAGAGGGTTAAAATAGACTTTTTAGTTGCGATATAAAATGTGGTGGAGAGGTGAACTTAGATAAAGCGATACGTAAATAATTAATTATATTTAAAATTTCCCATTCAATTTTCAATTATCATAAAAAGTTCATTATACTGATCCATTTTTCATCTTCTTGAATCCTTCTCATTATTTTTTTTCCAACCTCCAAATTATGAAATCCTCTTTCCCGTCCCTTTCGGATTTTTTCTTCCACTAAAAGATAGTCATATAGATCAATTTGAGTCTTGCAAAAAGTAATCTATTAGCATTTATGATTTTAATTGTTCTAAATTATTAACTTAATTAGTCTTATATTAGCATTTATGATTTTAATTGTTATAAATACATGTACGATGTCTGCTCATGAAAACGTAGTTTTAAATACAGGAAATGATAAGTTTATCCAATATTACTCTTTGTTTCGTAGGAATTAAACCGAGAAGCTTTACAATATGACAACCTCCTTTTATGATACCTATTTCAAATTTAAGAGACTAAAGTCTTATTGCTTTTAATAATGTATAGTATATGAAATAATACAGAACAATTGAAAATAAAATACAAGAAATTAAGTCAAGTGAACCTTCAAATATATTTTAAAAATTATATTATGTATTTGGTAAAATAAGTAATTAACAAATAATCAGAGCTATATTGATAAACAGATACAATTTTTATACTTGATTTGGAAGTTGCATAAAGCAACCATTTTTGTGTTTAACAATATTCTAGAGGTTTTCTACTGGAAAACCAATGACAGGCTTAATTTCTGAAGCCAAACTACGCAGCTCAGCCACCTCTTGATCAGTTAGTCTCCAGCCAAGTGCACCTAAGAATTCCTTAGCTTGTTCTTGTGTCTTGGCTCCAGGAATTGGCACAACATTGCCTTGTGCAACCAACCAGTTCAGTGATACCTAATAAAAAATCATTTGGTATGTTATAAAAAATTTGGTATTAATAATTTCACATAAGTTAAAAATATATGATAAAATTATAATATATAAGTTAAATCTCATTTTATAAACTGATTTTATAAGATTGAGTTAAACGTAAACTTATTTCCTGTTATAACACATTTAAATCTCGCACTCTATATATTCATTCCTTGTAACAATTTCTATGATATGATATTGGTTGAATTGTGGTATAGACAAAAGACTTGTCCTTTTATTTTCTATTTTTTACCTTCTAATTACAAAAATGTTACATTGTTCAATCCGTTTCCTGTTTCCAAATATTTGTAGAGGAAACACTGAAATTAACTTCTTTTTTTCTCTATTTCTTGAACAATTTCGAAAACAAAAGATGGACTGAAAAAAATGTGTCATTTAGAGGATTTTTAACATGCACACCCCTTTTTAACTTTTCACATTTAGAGGAGCAAGATCCTGATATTCAGCTTTGGTGGTAGCATGAAAAGTAAGTTCTAGTGTCTTTTCTATTGTTAAAGTAGATAGAAAAATGGTGCAATATTTCAAATGTTCAACTTATATAATGAAATTGAAGAGCAGCATGAACCTGTGTAGGAGTTTTATCATACTTCTCTCCTATTTCAGTAATCTTGTTTAGTAGAGGTTGGAGCTGCAAAATAAATACACACTTGAGGAAGTGAGAATGTGGGTGTTATTTAGCAGATCTGAATATATCAGAAGGGCATTACCCTTGTTAGGAATTCAGGAGTATAAATTCTGCCTCGAGGTCCACTAGGTGGTTTATCAGGAGTGTACTTTCCACTTAGAGCACCTGTTCAAGATGAAGATATTGCATAATTTCATCGGATGGAGTTGGAATATATTAGATAAGTGCCAGAAAACCTGTTTAAGGTAATGATGTTTGGCATGAAGTATAAAGCATTTTATTGCATGGAGTTTTAATATTATTACAGATATGGTTTTTATCTTATGTATTATGCTTTTCAAATATTGTTTTGAAAGTAAGTTAACTCTTACTAGTTAGAGTGTTTGCATGTGAAGTTTACTCTGCATGAGTTTGTTAAAACTACAGTTTGAAAATCCACTACTACTACTACTAATAGGATCTTGCTAACAGATGTCTTTAGAACTCTAACTAAGGAATCAAAAGGAGAATTTTTTTTTTTACTTTTTAATTGAAAATCATATGAGTACATTGAGCACATTTTTATTCATCTCAATAGAAACTTTCTACTTATAACTTCTCAACCAGTAACCTAGGGATGCTGGTTAGCATTTGCCATAAATATAAGAATAATAATCGTTCATGCAAAAGTTAGGCCAAGAAGACAAAATCCTAGAAGAGGGGTGCTGCATTGTTTCAAGTATCAAAAGATCAAGCGCCTATGTTTCATGTCAGAGGTTTCCTTGTCTCAAATTTCTGTAAACCAAATTTCATGCCATGTTAAAGCAACTAAACTTAAATAAGCGAGATTATAATTCATAAAAAATACCTTTTTATGCCTATGTGGTTATGGCAGATATATTTAATGCAAAATTAAAAAAAAAAAAGATATAAAAAAGTTATAGTAAACATATACAACAATGAAAAGGAGTTCACCTTGAGCAATTGGTGAATAAGCAATTATTGTTATCCCAAGTTCATCACAAGTAGACTTTACACCATTTTCTTCAGGGGCACGGTAGATGAGGCTGTAATTTACTTGGTTTGTAGCTAATGGAATACCTCTCTTCTTCAGCTTCTCATATGCCTCACGGAGTCTCTTTTCTAATATAGAAAAATAGATGTTAACTATTTGTGCTGACAGAACTAGACCAGAACCAGCAGAATAACTTTGTATTTTCAGAGATTCTGCTACAAATATAGTGTATAACAACAATAACAGTGGCAGGCTTGAACAGAAACAGTAGAACTCTCCAACCAATTACCAGATTCTCTATACATTCCTCTTTTTGATACGCCTTAATAATCATCAATTTAACAAAGTGAAATGCTAGAAATACATTTTAACACCTTTTGTATACACAATCTGTTATTGGTTAAAATGCAATGAAAATTATAAAATCAGAAGAGATAATCATTGAATAGGACATGAGACCCCCACAATTTTTTTGTGATTTACAATAGATTCTAGCTAATACTTTATATTATATCTAATATTCATCCTACAACATTAAGTGCCATACGTTAAGAGAAAGCGCATTTTATGGTAGAAGTGTCAAATGATTTTGCAGAATATTCAATACTTCAACATATAATAGTCATAAGGATTTACCATTGTAGTTTGAAACTCCAACAGCCTTCACAAGACCCTTTTCAACAGCATCTCCCAGACCATCAATATACCCTGAAAAGTAAATAATTGAGGAACTATGCATTCTCTTAATCTGATCATAAGTAAATATACATACGATTCCAAAAGCCTTATTAAATGAATGGTTCAATGAAATAATTTTGATACACTGAACAACCTTCATTTCCCCAAACTCCAGGCCTGAAAAGCAGGAAATATATAATCAGCAAAGCATTTTGGAAAAATTTAACAGAGTAAACTACACTCGTACTCTTGAGATTTTTTTCAAATTACAAAGACCCCAGGTTTTTAAAAATTTTATACAAACTTCTTTCTTTCAAGAACATTATTTTGCCACATTTCTTTTACATATACATACACCTCCTTAAGTTGTAAAAACATTACAGTTACACAACCTTATAAGGGAGAACATGTAATGATGAAAATAATAGGGAGTTTAAGTGTAATTTAAAAAAATCTCAATGAGTGTCATTGTAATATACTCAAATTAGTATCATTAGACAGGCTCATAAAATACTGACCAATGAAGCTGATAAAGTTCCACTGAAGTCAGTCCTAATCTACAAAGGGAATCTTTAAGAGCATTGAGAACACTTTGACGGCCGAATCTCCATGGCAGTGCAGCAAACTTGGTTGCAACAGCAACCTCAACATCTGGATCCTTTTGTTTTCTTTCCTTAATAAATCTTCAGATAACACAAACAAATCGAACCACCAATGTGAACCTTTCATAATTCGAAACTGCTACTGAAAATCATGTAAGCTCATTCATACCTTCCAAGAAGAACCTCAGAGTTTACGGCTCCTAAAGCAAGCTGAAAAGAAGAACATCTTAATTGAATTTAGACTCATCAAAGAATTCTAGAAAAATGAACACTCACCCTAGAGCCATAGACTTCAGCAGTGTCGAAAAAGGTTAGACCTCCATCAATACTGGCATTGAAAGCATCTCTAGCAGCCTTCTCAGTCCTATCTACAATCACCACATAGCCAAAATGAATACATTCATAATCTAACTTTGTTCATTTAAAAACCTATTTCAATCCATTCAACTCAAAACACCACATATATATTATCTGACAGAAAAGGCCACTTCATGGTGTCTAAAATCTGCAAGTTTTATATATTATAGCATCTATTGACATCTTGAGTAGAAAATAGAAAGAAACTTTTAAAACAAAAAAACAGATAAAATTCTAACAGAAACACAAACAAGTAGAAGCTTTGTTATAAAATCAGTTTCCAAGATTCATTAAAAATTTGTTACAATAACTACCATAATATTGACATTAATTTGGAATATTTACATTTCTATCTATTGAATAATACTGATGCAATACTCATCTTGACCGTTTTTTTCCAACAGTAGAAGAACTATAATGATGAATAGCCAAGTATTTGAGGAATCAACCCTCAAAAGTTTTGAATAAGAGGGAGAACCAAACACTTAAATATTTTACCGAGGATCCCATACTACTCGATATGGGACATGAGCACCCATAATACAAAGTTCTTATCACCTTCTTTATCCCTTTTTACTTATTTTTTTCACTTTCAGTTTACAAGCATATAAAACTCCAATGGTAGATATAAGCTCAACACAAAGTACGAGAGATTGATTACAAGCAATTAATTTGGTATTATCAGTCTCAGCATCAAAGAACTTGGACAAGGGTGCTCTCTGAACTGGAATGGTCATTTTCCAGCTCCACTTGCTTTAGGTTAGACAGAATATTATTTATATTGGGGATGACTTGCTTGAACTATGAAATCATGTGTTTGAATTCTTTACAGGTCCATTCTTACTTTCACATTCACTTCTCTCCAATTTTTGCTTTGGTATGCTAATCACCTAGACCTTAATGATACAAACACTTGTTACAACACTGTTCTGTTTTCAGGTTAGTGAGCTTCCACAATCCTTATCACTCTCACAAGAATTTTACCATAGTAGCCCATATATTAATGCAGAAAAACGTGAAAAATATTACAATAACATCAACATTAACATGATATTCCAATTCTTTCCCATCACACCTCCTTCTATTAGACAACTTCCGAAGATTATGGTACAGAAGCTATACACCTAAAACTGGTTTCAGACAGCAAATAATGTGACACCCTCAGGTTACAACCAACAAAGATAGCAACAATCCTCAAATTGCTGTCAATTTCCCCAACCCCACCAAATGAATAGGAATTCTTGCACATTCCAACAATCACATACTTATGCTTCAAAATCAGTAGACAATTTAACTCCAAAATTGAAAGCTATTTTCTTTACATGTGCAGCTCACTGCCTCCATCATTGACCATTAATACAGATAAAAAAAGAAGGCTTAAATATGTTGTTTTCCAAAAAACATACCACAGTGAGTTTAATGTCTTTGCAATGCCTCTGTATAAAATTTTAGACTATTAATCAATGAGAAATTATAATAAATATGACTTTTAAGATCATTAACTCAAAAGTCAACCATTTTTCATACAAGACAATGTCAAAAGTCTTTGGTGCTAATACTTTTTTACACTTTGTCATAACTTGGTTGAGTAAGTTGTTCCAAACTCTTTAATATATGTTCACTTCTCACATATTAAAAAAAAAAAATCCTCTTTTTAAGTATTTACTACAGATACTGGGACATAAATCATACCATTTTGTTAGATATAAAGATTTTAAAAGCATAAAATTTTACCAGAGAATAAAACTAAAAATTGTGATGTTTTCAAGAAAAAAACCACACATACCCCCCAAATAAAAAGAAAAATTGGAAAAGGAAGTTACCATTCCATTCCAAATCGTTCCAGTAAGTGGTATCACCCCAAGACCAAGCTCCAATTCCTACCCTTGAGACCTTCAAATCAGAGCTACCCAAATACACCTTCTCCTCCGCCACTGTATTAAGAGTAGAAGAACCCTCTGAAGCAGCAGCTCTTATTCTGTGAACTCTTGAGTGACACATCACAGCAAAACAACCACTGCTAATATGAAGGGCCATGGGAACAGAAAACCAGTTCAAGTCCAAAAATGGGTATGTGGCTATGAAATTAAAAACCCAAAAAATCAAAACTTTTATTGAAGTTCAAAAGGACACAACTTTTAACTCAAGGTTTGAACAAATATGATATGAGGGTGACAACTAAGAATCAAAGCGTTCTTTGGAGATTGAGAAAAAAAAAAACAAAAATTACGTGCAGAAAATAAGAGAATTTTGCAAGACTTATTGAAATGGAATGAAGAAAATGAAAAACTGAGAATTGTGGTTTGTAGAAGAATGGTGGGGATGAAATGATACACGTCATTGCAATTCATTGGGTGCAGAACCGTTGAAGTGATACTTGTGGACCCATTTTGACATTTGTACTTTTTCAATTCTCCAATTTTTTACATCCTCGTTAACCACTTCACAACTATAAAATATTATATTATAATAAAATAATAATTTATTTAGTTTTTGTTAAATGATTGTATTTGATTTTTTTAGTGTCAAATCATCATTCTTCTTCTCCTCTCCGAATTCTAAATGGTACACAGTTATTTAGTTTTTTTTTCCTTAAAATAAAACAAAAGTTTTAGAATAATAAATACTTCTGTTTATTAAATTGTTTTTTACTTTTAATATAAAATCTAAAGTAAGTATCGGACTGAAAGTATGGAAGTATGGTACTGCTCATTCAATAACAAAATATGACATTTAATAAATTATTGATTTTATAATAATTATTTTTAAAAATGTAGCAATAATAATTTATAATTGACAATACAAGAAACAAAGTTATCTTCCTTGCAAGTATGGGGGATAACAACATTGTCTGTTTGCATAAAGCTATTAACGAATTATAAATTCATAGGGATTATAGGTTGAGTACAAGAAGACTAATACGGATCAATTGTTTCCAATCTACTTAGTGAAAAAGCTGCCAAACGCACAAGATAAGGGAGTTGTTTGTACACGATATAAAATGTGACATTTATTTATCATCTGAGTAAAATATCTAAAATATAAGTATTTTACTTTTATTATTATTATTATTATTGTAAATATTATTAACATTTAATTTTAATATAAATATGTTTTTTACTTTTATTATTATTATAAATATTATTAACATTATTGTTAAAGATAATATTATTAATATTACTATTAATATTGTTATTATTAATAATAATATTATTATCATTAACATTATGAATATTATTATTAATAATATCATTATTATTATTATTATTATTATTATTGATATTATTACATTATTATTAATGTTAATATTATTATCATTATTGATATTATTACATTATTATTATTAATGTTAATATTATTATTATTATTATCAATATTAATATTAATATTAATATTATATTATTAGTACTATTAATATTTATAATAATAATAATAATAATAGTCTTAATAAAAATACTAATAATTATATTATAATAACAAAATTGATTTGGTCTAGTGATAAGATAAGTTCTATATATATGTATGGGAATTGGTTTGGAATCTCACTTAGAAGAGATTGTTAATAATACTAATAACACTAATAATAGGGAAAATAAGATAAATAATAATAATGAAATAAGTTTCTAAGTATTACCCACGTAGGTATTATTTACGGACATAAGTCTGTAAATATTACCTACGGGAATAGTTCGTGGGTAAATATCCGTGGGTAATACCTATAGATCTGTGTCCGTGGGTAATATCTACGAATCTATGTCTGTGGATAATACCTACAGACCTAAATCCGTGGGTAATATCTACAGATACAAATCCGTAGGTAATAGTCCGTGAGTACTGCTGAATTTACCTACGAATACAGATCTGTGGGTAATAATCCGTGAGTAAATTGAGTTTTTCTTGTAGTGACTTTATCATTATTATTTTAAGTCATTTTAATTAGTCTTCACTATTCCTTACAATTTTTTTTTCAATTGTTTTTAAATTCCAACGTTTTCATCATTAAATTACAAAATAATAATAAAATAGCTAAGTTGTATTTACATTTTTTTATTTTCAATATTAAATTTTTAATAATTATAAGTATAAACTTTAATTTTGATAATAATAAATTAAGTACTTACCACAAGAAAATAATAAAATAGAGTTGGCAAAAAGTGGACACAAAAAGAGAAAAAGGATCCTTATATGTGGGAATTGTGTCGGTTGAAAAATTGATGCAGAGCCTGATAGCTATTGGATTTAGTGTTGTTGTTGAAATGAGCGTAAATAGTATGGGCCAAGTCCACACTAAGAAAAATAAAATATTTTATTTTTTTAATATAGCATGGACTATACTAACACTAAAGGAAAAATAGAATGACAAAAAATTACTATTAACGTTAGTCAGGATGACACTAACTAGAAAAAATATTACTTTTTAATTTAATTTAAGAGGGGTAAGTGTTGTTTAGACGAATGCTAAGTGTTAAAAAAATAATTGTTGCATTGCAAAAGCTAACAATAATACAAAAAAAAAAAAAAGACTTTGTGTTTGCTTTAGAGTGAACTTGACTCACGGTAATTTTTTTTTTTTAAAAAAAAGGTCTTAGAGTGGGTTTGGCTCGTGCTAAAACAAAAATAAAAAATTAGTTCTTAGCTAAAAATTTTGAACACTCTATTAAGTACTTCATTATATTATTCTACCTTACATCTAAAACTAAAAATTCCTTAACTAAAACATTTAATTTATATGATATTTGGTTTTCAAGTAATTCATATTGTACATAAGAGGATGGCCCATCTCAATCCAACCAAGCATAACAAACATAGTAAAATTAATTTAAGGAAAATCATACCCAATAAATCAACATACTACAAAAATAGCATCATAATATCCAAGTAAAAAACACCATCAAAACACTAACATTTAGACTACTGACATTAAAATCACATAACCAAACTTGCCAAAGCACAACCTATGGCTCTTCACTATGAGTTCTTCAACAATACATGGTCAACAATACAACAATACGTTCAGCTTAACTTCAACAATGCCTCTTCACCAAGAATCCACGGGCCAATTTTTACTTCTAAAAATATACACATTTTAGGCTAAATTTTACATGTGTAAAAAGTAATCAAACTCAAAACCAACTCCAAACTCAACCAAAAATAACTCGACCTGACAAAGGAAAACCCACACACATTAACAATCACGGAGAGAATTTTCATCTAACTCCCAATTTATTCAATATTCAAGCATAAATCCAATTTATTCAATATTTTAGTCAACTCCCAATTTATTCAATATTCAATTTACAAACTACACTCCAATGGCAAAAAAATTATGCTTCAAAAACAAACTGAAACATTTATCAACGAAAACACCCACTAAATCCACAAATGAAAAAAAAAATAAAAAAAATTGGCTAAAAGACAAGCTACAAACTTATTTATTCATGACAATAAAGTATTACCAACCAAAAAATACTCACCCTCTCTCTCAAACACAAACAACATCAAAACCACAAGCATTGATTTTGGGTTTCCTAAAACATTCACAAAGCACAAATATTGAACGCTCAAAGAGAAATTTCCTCCACTTGTGGACTCTTATGAATCTAAGTCTCCCTATGTATTTTTGGACTCGAGCAAAAGCCGGAGAGAAAAGAAAATTGAGTTGCGCAAGAGAGAAATAGAAAAATGATGAAGATGAGAGATCCCGAGAAATTTGCATGAGAGTAAAGAACGGGAAAGTGAGAAAGAGTAAAGTAAAAAAGTAAATAAGATTATTTAATGGTTATGCGTCGGCATACCATATAATAAAAAATATAAAAAATTAAAACCTTTCACACTTAAATATAAAAATTAAACAAAAAATATATAAAATGTCCACTAAAATAATACTATGTATTAAAAAACTTATAAAAATAAATAAAATCTTAAAAGCTGAAAAGAAAATTTAAAGTATTAACTAAGTTGACACTTTGTAGTACAAAAATTATAAAATACTTATGAAAGTTATGTTCATAAAAACTTAAAAGCTGAAATAAAAAAATTTTAGAAAAATGTCAGCTAAGCCAACACTATGTACTAAGAAATGTATATATAAAAATTAAAACTTTTGAAACTGAAAATAAAAAAAAAAAAACGAAGAATTGTACTGTATGTGGACTTTAGAGTAGGTTTGACCTATTCTAATTAGATTACTTTTATATCTATTTAGAGTGAATTTAACTTATGCTAGTCTTTGTAATTATTAAGAAAATAATCTTTTTTTTTATTTCATTAACAAACTTTAAGCCATTTTTTATGTTTTTTTCTCCTAACATGTAATATCGACTTTAGAGTGAATTTGACTTACTCTAATTATTGAATTGTTTTTATATGATTTTAAAATGGATTTGAGTCACTCTATTTGCGTCTTATATTTGATAAACACTATTTTCTAGTAGTTTAATCGTCATATTCTTATAGTAACTTTTATTAATTATATCTTTTAAATTTATAAAATCTCAAGGAAAAGTAATAATTTAAGTTAAAATTTATAAACATTAGCTAAATAAAATAAAATAAAATTTTATTAATTTAAATTATATTTCCACATAAGAAAATGGATAACTCATTTTTTATTGTAACAAAATTTAAATAAACTTTAGCAAATTAGCTTTTAGACAAAAGGAATTTGTAGAATAGCCACAAAATTCAAAGTTAAGAAAATATTGGCACAGTAATGAATTGATATAAAATATTAATTTTTGGGTCCAATTTTTAAGATATTTCAAGATTACAGAATATTAAATATACATATATTAAACTATTTTCGTTGTAGCACAAAATCACATCAAAACCTAAAATATTTTGTCTGAATTGTCAAAAATTAGAATAAGAAACATTCATAGAATCTATATGTCAACATTATTTTGACATAATACAACTACAATGCACCAGTCCTAGAATTGGATATTAATTGACAAATTTTACAAAAACACAATGTTGAAAGATTATGCATGTTCATATCATTCAAAGCAATTACCTAGAGCTACATGAAGGGGAGTCCAAATTCTTTTACACTTAATTAGAATCGTGGACTGTAGGAGGGAATTATTTTTTATCTGAGTGCTAGGGTTTTGCACAACATTCTGATAAATAGTTTTACATTCTTTCAAAGACATAAAAAAAACCTTGCATTTAGGCATGTAATTAGTAATAACTAGACCTATATCACAGGCTCACTCGCATCATACTAAACAGCAAATATCCATAAATATAATTTAACATAATATATATCCTAAATTTCCATATCAAGATTGCTCAATAATCACAATTACTTTAATTATTAAATAATAATTTTTTGTTGATGAGAAAAAAAAACTACTTTAATTATTAAATAATACTATGTTGCAAATTCTAACACATTAATCATATAAAAGTTAGTCAAATCAATGGATTCATCATTTATATACATACGTGTATATATATATATATATATATATATATATATATATATATATATATATATATATATATATATATATATATTTTTATT
>Ga0099824_1001551_pt1 | contig 32561 bp, 10 predicted proteins | sample SiratrowhiteBW_FD_76837 | JGI IMG/M metagenome (GOLD analysis project Ga0099824, IMG submission 76837) | Root nodule microbial communities of legume samples collected from California, USA - Siratro white BW | ecosystem: Host-associated > Plants > Roots > Nodule | place: USA: California... | reverse complement strand
TACTTTTTTAATATTAAAAAAAATATTAAAATAAAAAAATTTGTTTAAAAGAAAGAAAAAAAAAAAAAAAAAAAAAAAAAGGTAAAAGAAAATTAGCGCATTGAACATACAGTATAATACCAACTTTATCTGTAACAAATGTTGAGTTAGACACCCTACACCCCTTTGTACCATTTCAATTACCAAGGTAAAAATCTTGCTGCGCCCAGTTAATTTATGCTGCTGATGGAGAAAGAATTTCATGCCACCATTTAACTAATTATAAACTATTTAGCATAAGAAAGAATGATGATTAATTATGAGCGTGGTGAATTTAAGAAATTAGGTAATGATAAGTTTAAAAACTGATAGAAAGATATATTTCCAAAGTTAAAACTTAAGTTAAGAATCAAAAAGCGTGATTGTGATCCTAAAAACACGTATAGCCTTCATATAAAGTCTACCTCTAGATGAATTGGCCACTTTATCTGCTCTGAGCCACGCCCCATCAATCTCACTCCATCTTTCGATTGCTTTCCAAGTACCCCAGCATCCTATGGTAATAATAATGACCACAAGAATGAGAGGAAGCACATGAAGCAAAAACAGTTCCAGAAGAACTGAAAAGGTGAGGTAGAAGCTATAAAACCTTGAGTGTTTTCATTGTAATCAGTTCGGAAGAATCTATCTTCCCAGCATTAATAAACTTTGCAATTCTACCCAAACCTATCGGCTGCAGAAAAAGATGCACAAAAAATTTAACAATGTACCATATAAATGGATGATAGATTAAGGGTTGCAGAGATTAAAATAAGAACAATCAAATCAAAATCAACATAAACTTGAATAAAATGAGCTACTCAATGGGTCATAAATCCAAAGTGAACTCCGATAATCAAAGTATAGAATACCTTACTACATCAATATTAGCATTCACGTATAAACAGTTAAAATAGAGGTTCATATCAATTGAAACCAACTTAGCCACTCGGACATATATATTCACCGGAGGTTTCAGAATCTTGAAAAGAAAATTACATTAGAGATATTATTTCTTGTAATTAAAAATAAAACACGATATCAGCATTAAGCTTCACAGTGTCAGGGAATGTTTTCCACTTACTATTTTAATTTTTTTAAAGTGGGAGAAAATACAAAGAGAGAAACCAATAATGATGACAAGGGATTGTGTTTGGAATGGAGACAGGACAGAGATGAAAGGAGAGCAACCTTTACAGATCTATCATAGAAGGGAAAAAGGGGCTAATCAGGTAGTTAGTTATGTGGTTTGGGAGCATGGACCTAATAAATAGGTCCTCGTTGTAATTGGTGCTTTTTAGCTTTTGTTTTCTGACATTGATGAATCTGGTTTTTCCAAAGTGAAAAGGAAAGTGCTCCTTTTGGAGGTAATATGGTTTACCCTGTTGTTTTGATTGTTGTGATGAATACTATTCCTTTCAGTCACACTATTTTGTGACAGAGAAAGCAATATTGTGTTAGGCCTCCTGTTTTAGGTTCCCAACAGATTGATCTTACATACACAAACTCACACGGAGGTTTAGTTAATCTTTCAAAAACATTACTTCCTCAGAGCTCTTAGATCATCCTTGTGATTATGATATTTGAAAATTGCACCCACATGTTATGGATTGTGCTCTGAAAGACTACTGCTATATATCCCATGTCCATTGGTAGCTCCAACAACTTCAGATGCAGTTTATATTGCATAGCAGAATTTCTCAAATCCATGATTGCAATTCTGTCCCTGTAGCAACTGCTACTGTTGTTGTGGTTGTAGCATGAGTCCTGCATCCTCTTGTCATCTTTAACAAGTCATCAGCCAATTGAACTTTTGACTCAATATCATACTAATTTTGTGTTTTATATTTTAACATATATATTTGATAAAAATCACATATTCTAACTGTTATGTAACTTCTGCTATAAGTTCGCAAAACTATCCACTACATGATATAACAGGTTATTGGCTTTCTGCCATTTTTCACAATCTGTAATTAATAACATCGAACACCATAACAAAAAGATAGGCAACAAACAAAAACTGTCTGTTTCTCATTTTTCCTCATTATTCATCAAGTATCAAAATTCTAGTTTAGTGGGAAAGAATGCATTTGAGAAACAAAAACAACCTGACCAAGTGCATTTGGTCCAAGAATCAGTTTTATCGAGTTCAATTATTTCCCTGGATGCATAGAAAATCTAGGTAGATTTGGCAATGGTCCAAGTTTATTGGCTTTCTGCCATTTCCACAATCTTCAGTTAGTAACCTTGAACACCATAACAAAACTGTCATTTTCATTTTTCTCCCTATTCAGCAAGTATAAAAATTATAATTTATAGGAAATAATGCATGCCAGAGAAACAAAAACAACCTTGACCAACTAAATTTGGTCCATGAATCAATTTTATCAGGTTCGTTAATTTCACTGGACGCATAGAAAATCTAGGTAGCCTTGGCAATAGTCCAAGTTTAATACTTCAGAATTGAATCCGTAAAAAAGAATTTGAGCACACCAAAAGAAAGCATGCAATTTTGGTTTTCCTGATGTTATGCATTAGACAAAAATAAAATGAGAAATATAAAGATGAAAACATACCTGAAAAGTGAGGCTAAATGGGTTCTTGAACCCACGTTTGGGTACCCTTCTGCGAAGAGGGGTCTGGCCTCCTTCAAAACCCAGTTTTATACCTTTTCTGGCTCTCTGACCCTTGTGACCCCTCCCAGCAGTCTTACCCTTTCCAGACCCAATCCCACGCCCCTTCCTTATGGGCTGTTTCCTGGGAACCTTATCTCTCAAATCATTCAAGCTCAGAAGACTGTACGCTCTAAAACCTTGAAATTCTGGAAATTCATTACGACTAATTGTTCGATGAGCATTGGGAGAATGAGGGAGCTGAAAGGGTTGAAATTGGATAGATGGGTATCTGAGAATGGGTTTGCTATGATTTGAGCTTCTGATGATTGACGTTGAGAGCGCAGATAACCTTCGTCTAATCATTTTTTTCTACTCTAATCTTTCACTGACAAAAAAGAAGTGTTAATTTCCAATGGCAACAGATTCAAACCTTAGGAGAACCAAAATAGAACAAAATACAATGTTACATAACCATTACAGATCCAAATAAAGCCAAATCGCATGAAATGAAACCCAAGCTACTACCAGTGAAACGAAAGTTCATGCTACATACCAAAACATGAAACCGGCCTTATATTACAGCCAAAAGTCAAATCAATAGCCTTTAAACATACAACAAAAACTGCAAACTAAGAGAATGCATCACAAAATAACACAAACCAGAAAGCAGGATGGAAAAAGGGACAGCTCACAAACTTAGGCAATAAACTAAATACCACATATGCACTGATCATAGCTAAACATTTTACCCGACAAAAAAAATTACCAACAAAAAACAACCCTAACCACACCGGAATTCGCACCGCAAACAAACTTTCTTCCCACTAAAGCAATGACTTATTGCAAGTGACAGTCAAACATTTTATCAAACAGCTGGTGCCCAAAACACAAAGTCACGATCTTGTCACACAATGCGCAAAAGAAAAATACCCATTTTCCCCTTAAACCAATCTATAACTCTGAGCCTTTAACCAATCTATCAAATCCAAAAAAAGAGACTGTCTTTGAAGATAATAATCACAAGACGCAAGTGAAAGCAAAAGTACTAACAATCACCCTTTTACCTGCCCTTGTGTGGAACGTTGAAAAAAGCTAGAATGACCTTCAATGGCGTGTTCCTCAACCAGCAAATTCGCACGCAGGAATGTGCCTCAAATTGAAAGCACCAAGAGCGACTCAGAGCCTCTGTGTTTCTCCTTCATTTCGGTGTTAATATGTTTATTTATTCACCAAAAGACAATATGTTTATTTTTAGTGTAAAATCGTAAAAATAATTTTAATTCCTTTCATTAACTATTGTCAATTTATCACAAACAATGATCAAAATTAAGCATATGAACAGATAATAATTTTATACATAAGTAAATAAAGGAGAAATAAGTAGTAATTAGTTAATTAGACTCACCTTGAGTTTAACTCAAAATATATTAACGATTTTTAAAAAATCTTCTATTAAGTTTAAAATTAACTTAGTTCACTTAATAAAAAAAATTATTATTATTATTATTTATATTTTTTATATTTAGAAAGTTAATATATCTAATTCACTATTGTCTGAGTTGAGTTAATTATTTTTACTGATAGAATGAAGTTAATTAAATGAATTCATTTTTAACTTAACTTACAATCATAGCTCGTATGAAATGGTTTTAATTCACGTTAGCACCCTAATAAGAAATTTTATTAATAAAACTTGTAAGAAATGTATATTTTTTTTTAAATAAATGGGATACAACTGCACAAAAGCTTGATCAATATTCAAGTAAAACTATAATATTTTGCATTAGGTTTGCGTAAATGTGGCAAAAAATATAATTTTTAAAATATAAAAATGTTTGTAAAAAATTAAAATTTTATTGTTTTAGTTTATTTAAATATCTATGATGTAGTTTTTCATATCCTATTATGATTATAGCAAAACTTTAGATTTCACGTTAGACGTGACACAAATTTTATTAAATTAAATAAAATAATTTATGTCATGTTTAAAACAAACTATATGTTATATTGAAAACGTGGCATAATTTTAATTTAAAAAATTGTTTAAAATCATTCTGAATAGAAATCGTGTAGTGGGAAACGATTTTGTTATTTCAAAATCTCTATTTCCGTAATAACTTTTTTATCCACTTCTATAAATGTTATAAAAAAATTATTGTCATTTCAAAATGTCTATTTCCGTAATAATTTTTTTATCCACTTCTATAAATGTTATAAAAAAATATTTACATAAATAAATTGCAATATCAATATCATAAAACATAAAGAAAACAAAACTGAATTATTTTATGAAAATTTGCAACTTGAAATGATCAAAATATTCTTATTAATTGTAATGGAGGATTAGAATATGCCAAAAATTATAATTTTTAGTGGTCAAAGTATTATATACCAAAGATATAAATATTAGAAAGGAGAAAAACATATTTTTTTAAGGAAAACAAGAATTTTAGTTTCGTGTTAGGATATTTTCTTTATATTAGTCTATATCTTGCATTTGTAGTTGCTTTGAAAAATCACACTTGTAGGACCATTTTTATCTTGATATTAGAATAATTATGGTATTGCTTTTCTTTAATTTTGCTATGAAGAATTAGTAGAATCTGGTTTATTATTGTTTCTTGCATCTACATTTAGAAAGTTGTGTTTCCTTTTTTATTATTTTGTTCAATATAAAAAAAATAAAGCTATTACAAATAATATATGTTTTTTTTTTTATTTTAACATTATGTGATAAACACTTTTATTATTTCAAATGCATTCCTTCCATTTAGAGTCATTGTAAATATTTATTTAAATAATTAATTTAATTATAAAAGATCAGTTGTTTTTTAATGTTATTTTAAATGACTTAGTGAAATCACGTAATGTAATAATTAAGAATATATTTTACAACTAAAAATAAGATTAATCTTGTTATAACGTCTCTTTTATTATATTAAATATGTTATCACTAGACTGTATGTTTTTATTAAAATTTAATTTTTTTTAAATGCAACTATAAATTAATTTTACCAAGAAAATGTGAAGATAAGAATATATTTTAATATGATATCATAAATAAAAAAAATAAAAGATGTAACAGTCTAAAACATTGTCCATTTAATAAAAGTGGTGAAAGTAGAATGAGCATATGATTATTTTATTATTAAACTAAAAATGAGTATTTATGAGAAAAGTTATTAAACAAGTCTCACACATGTCTCTAAAACCCCCTAACTTTTCTTTTCTCTCACTTCTTTCTAAGTTTCTTAGTCCATCTTTTATCAGTTTCTCAAGTGAAGTCTATCGTTAGACTGGTGACGGAGAACGGAACAAGTTTAATTGATCAAAATCTCCATTAGAGTGAGTTCGTTTTCTGTCCTTTTCCGTTAGAGCCAGATTTAGGTTTTCGTTTTCCCTCTGCCTTCTGATCTTGCATGTGGCCTCTGAGCCAATAGAAGGTGCCTCTGCGAGCTCAGTTTCTCAGTGTATTAGTCTGATCGTTGATCAGAGATCCTTTGATGCATATTCGAGTTCTTGAGGATTTTAGGTTGTTGAAGCTGTGAACTTCCACTGCAATTCAAGTAAGGGCAGTTGACCTATATTTTGTCTTATTTGGTGTGATTATAGGTTAGGATTTGATAGGTTAGTATGTATGAAATATATATGTGAAGTTTCTCTGCATGTCTGAAATTGAAATTTTAAATTTTGATATTCATTTGATTCTTGCATGTATGATGTGACTATGTGAAAATGCATGAATTGTTTGATATGTTGTTGTTTTCTGCATAATTGGCTTAGGCGAGAATGGTTTTGAGAAGCAAGTGTGCTCTCTAGACTATTTTCGCCCATGCAAGAGGTCTCTCGCCCAAACGAGAAAGCAAATTTGCCCAGGCGAGAAAACCCCTAGAGCAAGTGTGATCTCTAGACTGTTTTCTCCCAGGTGAGAAAAGGCCCTAGAGTAAATGTTCTCTCTGAAGTGTTTTCGCTCAGACGAGAAATCCTTCGCTCGGGCGAGGAAGTATTCTCACACAGGCGAGAGTAATTTCACTCAAGCGAGAATGGCCTGGAACGGGAGTGCTCTTTGGACTATTTTTCCTTAAGCGAGATGATTTTCGCTCAAGCGAGAAAGGACTCTCGCTCAAGCTAAAAAATTTCGCTCAAGTTAAACCCTTAAAAAAAAATTTGTTGGGCTTTCTGTTTTTGATTGTTTGATTCTTTTGTAATACAAATTAATTGATAATTTAAGTTTAATAATATTGATGGTTTAGTGATTTTCTTTCAGTTTTGAGATGAAAAGTGAGTGAATACATGAGTATAGATCTATGTTATGAGTATAGGCATAGTGTTTTCAATATATATATATATTGATGAAGTTGGTCAAATCTTAAGCGTTTTGAGAAAAAAAAAATATTGTAATTTTTATTATGTATTTTAATTAAGTAATTCATATTCTTAATAATGATATATTCAATGGAAATTAAAGACAATATTAATGAAGATTAATTACTAATTAATCTCTAGAAAAATCTAGAAGGTCTAGAAGTTTTAAGTAATTTGGCCTATAATAAAAAATGTAATGGACATATGAATTTTTGAAATAAAATTGAGTTTTTCTCTTTTTGAGATAAATTTACGGTGTTTTGATTTACAAAAACTCAAATATGATCTTATCAAGATATCCTGTGACGATCAATCGTTGACTTATCACCCACCTTCTCATATTTTTTGAGTGTAGCGTCAATATCCTTTTCCAAAAATATCATTTTTCCAAACTGAATATCAAGACTGTCCTTCCCCCATCTTTCTTCATCACTGGGTTAGTTAGGAAGTGCATTGTCTAAAGATCTATTATGACTCTAAAGAGGTATAAACTGGGTGATTGCAGCTTAAAACATAGTTGGTCAGCAAAATCTCAGGAGGACTAACCCTGTTATACATGATTGATGATTAATTTGTTTTGAGGCTGTGTGATTTCACAGTTTGGAGATGTATAACAGGTGCATATCTCGGGGTCTATTTAATGCACGAGTCTTACAGAAGTAGACTCAAGTCTGTAGTGTGTGAGCGTCTTCTATTATGTTTCTTTTTTCATCTTTGTACTTGAATTATAATTTTTGAATTATTAAAATTGGCTAGCTTACCCTTTCCTTGTGCTTGTGTTATGAGATAGTGTTATAGATGGATATGTAAAAGATCATTTGGGATGAGCTGTGTTATTAAACATAAACTGAATTTAAAAACAATTTAAAAATATTTTGTAATTATATTTTAGTAGAATTCTTAATAGGAATACTAATTATTATCTTATACTAATGAATTTTAATTATGATTACTAGAATCCTTAATTTTATACTTGGTATGTTACAAAAAGGCATTTTACTTTTTAGTTATATTTATTGTTAAAATTCATTTGTTCAATAGATATTATCTTCGGATTAGATTTTTTGAGTGTTAAAATACTTAATTAAAAAAATTTAAAAATCAGTATAGACACAATCTAGCGTTGTTAGAATTCTTTGAAATAAAATATAAAACTTACATTTATTACTTTATAAAGGATTTTTAACTTCACTTAGAAGTGACTTTTAAAAAAGGTTTTTGGACAAAATAATAAAGATAATACCAATTGGCTTCATCCAAGTTAATAAAAATGACCATAGTCCTTTAAATGTCATTATATTATTTTTTAAATTTACATTTTATGGTAATTTTAAAAATGTAATATTTATCATTACCGAGAATTGTTTAGCAGAGAAGACATCATTTATTTGTATTCAAACTATTTCTAAATACATATTAAAAAATAAACGATAATTGTCTCTTTCTCTTAAATATTTTGAAGATTGGGTTGTTGATTTTTTAAGTTTTCTTCTTTTTTTAATTTGTTATTCTTTTTAAAAAAAATTGTCTCTAAGGGTATGTTTGGATGAGAGAGTGGATTTGAGAAAGTATATTTGAGATGAAAGTGTTTGGAAAGTTTAATTATTTGGATTAAAGGAAAGGTAGTAAGATTTGAATGAAAAATTTATAAAAGTGTGTGAATGATATGATATTTGTAATTAATAAAATAAATTTTTAGTAGATGAAATTGTAATTTAAATTAATTTAAAATAAAAAATAATTAATTTGTTTTTTGTGATTAATAAATTATTATTTTTCTTGATAAAGTTATAAAATTATTAATTATTTAAAAATAAAAATTAAATTATTATTATTATTAATAATATTATTTTATTTATTTCCAATATTATTAAAAATTCTATTAATATTTTTTTATTAATATTAATATTATTATTTTATAATTGTATTAAATTATTATTATTTAGTAATTATTCATATTATTATGATATATTATATAATTAAATTATTTTTTAATAAATTTATTTTAATTATTATTAGAATTTTTTAAATTTTATTATTATTACTTTTATTATTATTTTTATAATCTTATTAAAAACTAATATTATTAATAATTATTATTATTATAATTATATTTATTTTAGTATTATATAAATATTAATATTAATATATAAATGATTAAATAAATTATACAAAACGTTTGAAAAAACCCAAACTCCTTCCCCCTCCCAAATCTTCCCAAAAAGCACATAAAGTTTACAAAAATAAATTTGCCTCATTATCGTGAGTCCCTTTCTTATTTCTTATTATTTGTCGTGACAAATCTGCGCTCGATCCAAACAATTGCTAAATATAATATTTTTATATATAATATTCTTATATATAAGGTGATGTGTAATATTAATTTAAATTCTAGTTATGTAATTTAGTTCCAATTAGATTAAAATTTTTAATAGTTAATTTGTAAGAGATAATAAAAGAATAAATCACTTAGGTAATCATAGAAACATAATTCACTAAATTACAGTTAGAAAATTTGCAATATAATAAAAGAAATTAATTAAGCTTATTCTTGCATTAAATTTTTCATCTCATGAACAATAATTAAAGAATATTTTTGTTATTAATAAAAAGGGTTATAAGTTTATTGTTTTGCCACTCTATAAATTAATTAATTAATTATTATCAAATGATTGATTAAGACTCGGAATGATCTCACACTATTTTTAAATGTATAAATGAAATAAACTTACTTTATTTAAAGGATTTTTTTTACGTACGTTTCATGCAAGTTTTTTTTTCAACGTAAATCGTTTTTTCTTGTCATGAATATATCATCTAAGAATTTATTTCCTCCTGTTTCTAATATTTCTCCAAAACTTGTCATGATATTCTTCGTTCTAAAATTATCAAACAAATATTAAACCCTTGAATATTTTTAAATAAATATTAGATGAAACTTTTAATCATTCATTATTGACTCAAATAAATTAATTTTCATCTGTCGTAATACTTATTTAGTTTATTCAAGAAGATTATTCAAATAATACTGTAAATCATAGTATGAGAAGAAATAATATATTACAATTTTCAAATGTTAGATGTCCAGCTAAACTCAATTTATTAACTTTTCATTGCTTGCGATTGGATTAAGGAGTAAAAAGAAAAAAAAAAATAAGAGGAAAAGTGCAGTGAAAAAAGGTTATTTAAAAATATTAGAAACTAAAAGAAAATGAATGAAAAAAAAATTGCGTTTGAATTTATTTCTATAATAGTTTTTTTAAAAATTCTTGGATATAAAAGGAAAGAAAAAGTAAATCAATTGAACACTCAATTTTCATTTAGAAAATTTATAAACTTTAGATAGATCTTGATCACAATACATGATCAAAATTAAAATTTATTTAACAATTATAAGATTACTTTAAAATATCGTATATTTTGAATTTTAATTATTAATATTAAAAATAAATAATATTATTCGTATTAAGTAAATATATTCACCTTGCTTACCCTAACATTAAGACAATGATCAAGAAATCAAAGATAAAAAAACAAATTTACAAGTCTCAAAGAAAAAGTGATATTTATTCTTTTTTAAGTTTCAATTTTTAATGTTCCTTTATTGATAATTTGAGAGTAAAATGTACCTAATTAGTATGGGTGGATGAGTTTATTTACAAAGAAATGAGAAGAAAATAAAATAATATTAATAATAAAGATCATTTGAAAAAACATAAAACTTACTATAAATGTATTGTTATTAACTAAATAAATTACTTTTTGATAAATTATGTAATTAAGACTCATCACTGAAAAAAAATATACACGTGTTTACATTAAATACATATAATTTTATTATTTTTATGAATAATTAATTAAAAGATACAAAATAATCTAATTTATATATAATTTATAAAAATTATATTAAAAGTTATGTGACTATTATTTTCCAAATAAATTATTTAGTATTTTAAAATGTTTATTAAAAGATAAAATTATCCAATTAAAAGATGACACAAACAAATTTTATTGAATGATATTTTTTTATATAATGATATAATGGTAATATTTTATTAAAGTTTATAAAAAATTATGTTCATAAAATATAATTATAATATAAATAATTTAAATTATACATAATTTTTATTGTAAATTAGTCAGTTGAATTTTAAAAATAACTAAAAATAAAAAAATTAATTATATTAATAAACATATTATTATATAACTAAATATATACACTAAAAATTGTTGCTGATTCCATCACATCACATCTGATCCAAATTAGAATCCAGAATCTATGCTTATGGTTTTGTGTTGTTGACATAATGAAAATTTAACCTTTCTTTCCTCACAGTTTCGCTGAAAACACAAAACAGTTAGTTATACAATCGAAGACGAGAGTACTACTGAATCACCTGGCGTGGAAAGCCAGCGGAACGAGCTCCGACAGCGGCGTCGGTGACGGTGACGGCGAAGGCGCCGGAGAGTTCCGGCAGAGCGGACACGTGGCGCTCATCTTCAGCCACGCGTCCACGCAGTCCGCGTGGAAGCAGTGGTGGCAGCTCGGAACGCAGCGGACGGTGTCCTTGGGAAGGTACTCGCAGAGGCAGATGGCACAGGCGCCGCTGTCGTTGGGCCAGGGGAGGCGGACGCTCTCTCCGACCACGATCTTCGGATAGGCCTCGATGGCGGGCTTTTCCAGGCCCAGGACGACGGGCCCGGGCCCGCCGGAGTTGTGAATGTTGTTATTTTGTTCCGTTTGGTCGTAATAAGTGTTGTTGCGAGAGCGAGAGCGAGGCGAGTTTGATTTTAAGCGGACGCAGAAGTAGGAGGCGAGCATGATGGAGGAGATGAGGACGAGGATGCTGACGGCGATGGCAATGCCGTAGCCGAGACCGACGGCGGCGGTGGTGGTGGTGACGGCGGCGGAGGGTGACGGAGAGGCTGTGAACATGAGAGAGACAATTAGGGAAAGTTTGGTTGGTTTGATTTGGAAGAGGAATGGGAAGAGAGGGTTTAATTGAGAGAGTGAGACTTGAATTGGATTGCGTGATCGGAAGCGCATTTCGCGGGAAAAATTAAATGGCTTCGGACACTGTGACATTGACATTCCATTATAATAAAACCCTCATATTTTACTTTTTTTTTTTATCTTCCCTTCATTTATAAAAAAAAAATAGTTATATTTTAAAAAATTATAATTCACGTGGTAATAAGATTTTTTTAATATTTTTGGAACGTTACTTCTTTAAAAAAACAGTGCTTAATAAGAAAAAGAGTAAAAGAAATGAGAATAATTAAATTATTTTTTATCAGTAGCTGAAATGTAAATAAAGATTATGGAAGTGGGAGTGTTTACCCGAACGAAACTCCTAAAAATTTGCCAATAAGTTGATATGAAAATAATATGACATGACAGATCCCATTTTAAGTAAAATAAGAATTTTCTTACGTTAAGGAAAAAAAAAACATATTTTGAAGAGAATTATAAGAAAAATTTCTCCAGACATGTTTTAACAACACACCATTACTTTGCATGTCATGGATAAACCTCTATTTGACATTTTCTCACATTTATTTAGAAAAAAAAATTGTTTCAGTCTGAGTCTAGTTTCTACTAGTTCTTATCAAAATCCATCTTTATAGATTGAAAATTACAAACAAAACAATTGGAATTATCCACAGCACTTTGTGAAAACAGCCACTATAATTTTGGTTTGGGATATTAAAACCTGGACAAAATAAATCATAAATTCTATGAAATCTTGGGTATGGTATCTTTGTATTAAGAGTCGTACATGGAAAGATTGAAATCAAAAAATATAGAAAAACATTTTTTTTTTTTCAAAACATTGCAATTTAGGTGCTTATCAAATTTTACCCAAAGAAAGTCCAATTCTCATGTAAACATAAGAAAAAACATAGACAATCAAGAGAATCATTCATTTATAAAGGTAACTCTTCTAGCCAGAGAGGTTATTTAGTTAGAATAGTAGTTGTTTTATGTTTGAAAAATTATTTATTTACAACTTTATTTTTTCCTCTTAATAACCATATTAAAAGGCAAAGTTTTAATCAATTATGTTTGAGTAAATGTTCTTGTATCTGATAATAACTTATAGATATTGGTTGTTGAAGATATTAGATTTCTGGATACAAATAGTTATTTGTATTTACTTAGGAGCTTGGTTGTTTGCAGTCCCAAATTATAAGACTTACTTATGTGATAATGTCAGTATTGATTTGTATGCCCAAAACACACCACTTATGTGATATGTCCAAGGTTGGTGATTGAAGATATTCGGTTTCTGAATACAAATAGTTATTAGTATTTACTTAGGAGGTTGCTTGTTTGCAATCCGAAATTATAAGGCCCACTTACCTATGTGATAATGTCAAAACACGTACAAAGTTTGTTGTTGAAGATATTGGGTATTATGTCCAAAACACACATGATGTCCAAAGTTGGTTGTTGAAGATATTGAGTTTTTGGATACAAATAGTTATTAGTAGAACTGATTCTTCCACCACCTCCATATTGACTTCCTACACCTCCATAACTTTACATATTTCCATTTTAGCCCCTACGAAAAGACGAAAATACCCTTTGACATATTCAATTTTTTTTTACGGATTGTACAAACCGTAATGCAACTAAAAGATATTATCATTACGGATTGTACAACCCGTAATTATTTTTTTTGCAACATTTTTTCTAGATGTATTGTGGTTTGTAAAACCTCAACACAATATTTATTTAGTTAGAATAGAAGTTGTTTTATCTTTGAGAAATTATTTATTTACAACTTTATTTTTTCCTCTTAATAACCATATTAAGAAGCAAAATTTTAATCAATTATGTTTGAGTAAATGTTCTGGTATCTGATAATAACTTATAGATATTGGTTGTTGAAGATATTAAATTTCTGGATACAAATAGTTATTTGTATTTACTTAGGAGCTTGGTTGTTTGCAGTCCCAAATTATAAGACTTACTTATGTGATAATGTCAGTATTGATTCGTATGCCAAAAACACACCACTTATGTGATATGTCCAAGGTTGGTGATTGAAGATATTCGGTTTCTGAATACAAATAGTTATTAGTATTTACTTAAGAGTTTGGTTGTTTGCAGTCCGAAATTATAAGGCCCACTTACCTATGTGATAATGTCAAAACACGTACAAAGTTTGTTGTTGAAGATATTGGGTATGTCCAAAGTTGGTTGTTGAAGATATTGAGTTTATGGATACAAATAGTTATTAGTAGGACTGATTCTTCCTCCACCTCCATATTGACTTCCTGCACCTCCATAACTTTACATATTTCCATTTTAGCCCCTACAAAAAGACCAAAATACCCTTTGACAGATTCAATTTTTTTTTACGAATTGTACAAACCGTAATGCAACTAAAAGATATTATCATTACGGATTGTACAACCCGTAATTATTTTTTTTGCAACATTTTTTCTAAATGTATTGTGGTTTGTAAAACCTCAATACAACTTTATTTATTTAGTTAGAATAGAAGTTGTTTTATCTTTGAGAAATTATTTATTTACAACTTTATTTTTTCCTCTTAATAACCATATTAAGAGGCAAAATTTTAATCAATCATGTTTCGGTAAATGTTCTGTTATATGATAATAACTTATAGATATTGGTTGGTGAAGATATTGGATTTCTGGATATAAATAGTTATTTGTATATTACAAGATATTGGATTTTTGGATACAAATAGTTATTTGTATTTACTTAGGAGGTTGGTTGTTTGCAGTCCGAAATTATAAGACCATATGATAATGTCAGTATTGATCCGTGTGCCCAAAACATACCACTTATGTGATATGTCCAAAGTTGGTGATTGAAGATATTGGGTTTCTGGATACAAATAGTTATTAGTATTTACTTAGGAGGTTGGTTGTTTGCAATCTGAAATTATAAGACCCACCTACCTATGTGATAATGTCAGTATTGATCATTATGTCAAAAACACATCTGATATGTCCAAAGTTGGTTGTTGAAGATATTGGGTTTCTGGATACAAATAATTATTAGTAGGACTGATTTTTACTCCACCTCCATATTGACTTCCTGCAACCTCCATAACTTTACATATTTCCATTTTAACCCATAGGAAAAGAAGAAAATATCCTTAGACAGATTCAATTTTTTCTTTTTACGGGTTGTACAAACCAGCAAGTATAATTTTCTTAAAATGTATTGTTGTATAATGTATTTATAAATTTTTTGCATTACCGTTTGTACAACCCATAATGCATTTAAAAAAAGTTAACTTAATGTGTTACGTCTGTAACACTACCTACCCAAAGAGTCTTTTTTTTTTGTCATTTTAAGTTCCAATTCCATTTTAAATGAAGAGTCGATTTTGTTCCTCTATACTCATTAAATAAAGAGTCTATTTTGCTGTTCTAAATAAAGAGTCTGTTAAATTTTAAATTTTTATGTTGAAACATTCACTACTAATTAAATTAAGGCAAATGAAGAGTAAAATTAAGGCAATTGAGGAGTATATGTAAGTTCATCTCTGGATTGGATTTCATTTCAAATTCAATTAAAATAAAATAAAATAAATTAAATTAGTTTAGTTTTATTTTAATTTAATTTTAGTTTAGTCTAGTCTAGTCTCCCTAAGTCACACATTTTTTTCAAATTCAATTAAAATAAAATAAAATAAAATAAAATAAATTAATTTAGTTTTATTTTAATTTATTTTTAATTTTAGTTTAGTTTAGTCTCTATAAGTCACACCTTTTTTTAGTTACAATCAATAAGTAAACTTACAAAGACTCTTCATTTGCCTTAATTTAATTAGTTTAGTTTTATTTTAAGGGAATTTGAAATGAAACAATCAAGAAAGAAGAGTGAATGTTTCAGCATAACAATCTAATATACTCTTTTTTTATAGCAATCTAATATACTCTTTTTTTATAGCAGCAACAATACTCTTTATTTAATTGATATAGGGGAACACAATAGACTCTTCATTTAGAGTGAGGTTAGAATTTGGAATGAGAAGGAGCAACACCAATACTCTTTATATAATTGGTATAGGGAGCACAATAGACTCTTCATTTAAAATCGGTTAGAATTTGGAATGAGAACAAGCCTAACAAGCAAAATAGACTCTTCATTTAATTACATGATTGAGTGATTGAGTGATTGAGTAGTGTTATGGTGACAACACATATTAAATTAATTTTTTTTAAATGCATTACGGGCTTTACGGTTTGTACAACCCCACAATGTAAAAGGTGCAGAAAAATAATTTCTGCAATAATAATATTTTTTAATTGCATTACGGTTTGTACAATCCTAAAAAGAAAAAAAAATATTTTTTAATTGTATTACTATTTGTACGAACCGTAAAAAAAAATTGAATTTGTTGAAGGGTATTTTCGTCTTTTTCCTCAGGACTAAAATGGAAATATGCAAAATTATGGAGGTGCAGGAAGATTTAGTCTTTACTTAGGAGGTTGGTTGTTTGCTGCCCGAAATTATAAGGCCCACTTATGTGATAATTATGCCCAAAACACACCACTTATGTGATATGTCCAAAGTTGGTTGTTGAAGATATTAGGTATTATGTCCAAAACACACCACTTATGTGATATGTCCAAAGTTGGTTGTTGAAGATATTAGGTATTATGCCCAAAACACACCACTTATGTGATATGTCCAAAGTTGGTTGTTGAATATATTGGGTTTCTGGATACAGATAGTTATTAGTATTTACTTAGGAGGGTGGTTGTTTGCAGTCTGAAATTATAAGACCCACTTACTTATGATAATGTCAGTATTGATCATTATGCCCAAAACACACCACTTATATGTGATATGTCCAAAGTTGGTTGGTGAAGATATTGGGTATTATGCCCAAAACACATCACTTATGTGATATGTCCAAAGTTGGTTGTTGAAGATATTGGGTTTCTCCATGTAAATAGTTATTTGTATTTACTTAAGAGGTTGATTGTGTGTAATCCGAGATTATAATGGCCACCTACTTATGTGATAATGTCAATATTGATCCTTATGCACAAAACACACTTATGTGATATGTCCAAAACATACAGTCAATTGTTGGATGTGAAGATTTTTCTTTCTCTACTCATTTTACTATATGTACTTCTCCCTTCAGCCTTGGGAGGGGACAATAACCAAAATCCCTAACCCTAAGTCTTAGAATCCACAAAGAAGAAATCTATTTAATCTTGATTTAGTTGCAGTTGAGAGAAGAAGAGATTAAGAAGAAGTTTATGGAAATTCTAACCTTTTATTCATTTTTTTTTATTTTTTCTTCACATAATTCTTTCTTCTTTTGCTTCCTTCCTTTTATTCCCTTTTCCATTTTCTATTATTGTTTCCTAATGGAAAAAGGAAGGTTTTGATATCTCATTATTAGTTTTGCATGTGAATGAGTGTAGGCTTAATGTGTCATTAAATAATGTTGAATGGTAATGAAATGTGAAATTAAGGTTATCTTAAGAAGAAGTAAATTTTAATTCTAATTTAACTTTATAAAAGTGATTTGTAATGTCAGGTTTGCATTCACTTATAAAATATCATTGAAAAATCTTATCCCTAATTTGTGTGGGATCTATAATAATTACATTAATAAATTCTATAAAAAATTGGTTATAATGTCCTTTGTATTAAGAGTAGTGCATGGAAGATTGAAATCAAAAATATAGAAAAACATTATTTTTTTTCAAAAATTGCAATTTAGGTGCTTACCAAGTTTTATCCAAACAAAGTCAAATTTTCATGTAACCATAAGAAAAAACATAAACAATCATTATCAAGATAATCCTTCATGCATGAAAGTAACTCTTCACTTGTTATCACTTTTAGTCAAAATAGAAGTTGTTTTATCTTTTGAGAAATTACTTATTTATAAATTTATTTTTCCCCTCTTAATAATAACTATATATTGAGAGACAAAATTTTAATCAATTATCCTTTTAATAAATGTTCTGGTATATGATATTAACAGATAGATGTTGGTTGTTGAAGATATTGGGTTTCTGTATACAAATAGTTATTTCTTTCATTGTACTTATGGAATTGGTTGTTTGCAGTATGAAATTATAAGACTCACCTATTTATGCCACCTGTTGACCATTATACCCAAAACGTTCTACATTATTGGATGTGAAGATATTTTTTTACCTTTCATTTTACTATATACCCTCTACAAAGAAGAAACTCATTTTATATTTTATCTTGACTTAGTTTCAATTGAGAAAAAAAAAAAGATTAATAGGAAGTTTGATGAAAATTCCAACTTTTTATGCAATAATTTGTTTTCTTTCTTTTTTATTTTTTCTTTACACTATTCCTTATTCTTTTGCTTCCTTCCTCCATTTTCTATTGTTGTTTCTTAATGGAAAAAGGAGAGTTTTGATGTCTCATTATTAGTTTTGCATGTTGATGAGTATAGGTTAATTAGTATTTAAATTTTGATTAATGTGTCATTAGATTATGTTGAATCCTAATTAGATGTACAATTAAGGTTATCTTAACAAGTGAACTTTAAATCTAATTTAACTTTATAAAACTGTAATGTCAGGTTTGCACTCACCTACAAAGTTTAAAATCTTTTATCCCTAATTCATGTGTAATCTCTAATAATTACATGAAATTTAGGTGTATAAAGTTTAGTTTACAAAATATACTTTTCCATTGTGAAATGGTGATATAGTGCAATTTAAAATAAAATTAAATAATTAAAAATGTTATAAAACTTTAATGCTTGGGTATCATATATGTAAACAAACGGAAGAATAATGGCAACAAAAATAAAAAAAAATCAAATTTTCTATAGACAAAAAATCTTTTCCCATAAGCATGGCTTAGCCAATAAATTAATAAGATTGTAGGTGTAGAATAATATAAAAAAAATATATTAGAAAAGTATTATATAATATTCTAGTAATCATTCGTGGAACAACAATTAGAATATAAATCTTTAACACAATCAAAAGGTAAATCAAAAAAATTTGATGCTATTGTGTTCAAGTTTGACCGAGTGTTACATAAGTTGTGACGAGTAAACATGAAGTCCAAATAAAAATGTAATGAGTAAAATATATGTTATAAATTTTCAAGTTGTTGATAGAAACTTTTCCTATCACTATACATGTCTCATTTTGAAATGTCAATCTAACTACAAATATGTAAGTCTAACAAGTTTATTCCATCTTATCACATTAATAAATTTTAAAAATGAATCAATATCAATGTTAAATAGATCAAATGAGATCAAAATTAAAAAAAAAATAAAAATAACAAATAAAATATTGTTGAAACTTACATATTAGATCCAAATTGATATATTGCTACAATAAGAAGTTGCTTAAAAATAACAATAATAAAAAACTTATAATACGCCAAATTGCATAATATAATTGTTATAGAGGAACAATAAATTATACAAGAGTGATAATCAATATTTAATTATGATAGTCTCACACTAATAATTAATGGTCATCAAAGTGAATTTGAAAGATATTTAAAAAATATCACACCTATTAAAAATAAATTCATTAGTCATTTGAAGTAGATTTGGTGGAATAATTTTAAGAACTTTTCGTAATGAAAAATATACTAATTAAAATTAATTTGAGCTATTTGAGGTTATTTATTCTTCTTTGTTCTTTAAAGTTTGTTGTAGCATACTTTTCTTTAGTTTTAACATGTTATTAACAAAAAAGTAGTATAATGCATTTTTTTTTAATTTTTAATTTATTAAACATCTGTCTCAATTTTTTTTAATTCAAAAGTATATGAATTTAAAATAATATATAATAATAATAATAATAATAATTATGTATTAATTTTTCAAATTTAATTTATCATTACGAATAAAAATTAGATATAGAGATTACAACGCGACCTCCACAAAAAGGTTGATTTAGAATTTTAAATAATGCATCATTGTAGATTATCCCAAACGTAGTGATTTTTTATGTAACCCAATTTTAGTTTAATTAAAGAATAGGAGAGTTGGCACATAGAACTGTTTCATTTTAGAAATATAATAATACAGAAAAAATTAATTAAAATTGTTTAGTTTAACTTAATTTTAACAACTTTTTTTAATGAATTGATCTATTTTGATAAAAAATGGGCAATTTAGTTTTGGCTATCGAGTTTAATGTCATGATAAAATTGTAAAAGAATCTTTTGAAAATTTTATGACTTAACTTTTTCTAACAATTCAAATTTAATCTCCAATCAAAATTTAAAAAACTAATCATGTTGAACTTATAACAATTAAAGGGAAAAGATGATAAAGAACACATGATAAAATGTAGATAATATTTTTTGTATTGAAATAAAAGATTGATAATTGAGTCAGGTGGTTTGAATGAACTTTAATATCAAGTTTAATGGGTGGAATATTAACCACACTCTTTTACGTTATTTTACCACGTTTTTATTAATTAAAATTGATTACAAATTTAGTTTTTTTAATTAAAGAATATAGTTTATTCATTACCAAGGAATATCCTTCGAATCTAACAGGTAAATATTCTCGTCTGGATTGTAACCTTTAATAATAATTAGGTCTCACGAACCTCCAAACACTTTTACTATTTTTTTCCACTTGCTTTACTGAAATTGATTAAATAAAGAATATTACAATTTTTTTTTAACCAGTTAAAAACACTGAATCATCCCTTTTTAATTTTTAATAATTTATATTTGGAAGAAGAATTAGAATTCTTAATTATAGAAATAAACAATCTAATTTTAACCCTAATAAAAAAATAATCGAAATTGAAATTGATGTGTAGCATGCAGAAGCAGCCACTACCACCTTTTGTTTCATTGGCGGTGGAAATGAAATTAGAAACCCTTCACTTTCTCATATATAAAAGCCCATTTCCCTCGAAACTTCAACCGTTACTCTCTCTTTCTCTCTCTATCTTCCTTTCTCTTCATCAAACAACGTCTTCGCCGGCGGTGATATCTCCGGCCGCCGCCTCGCGGTTCTCCTCCGAATATTCCGTTCCAATGCTTGGCATTCTTTTTATGCGCTGCCAAATTTTGTCCGTTCAGGTTCGTGTTTTTCATAATCTTCAATTTTGTTTTAATTTTTTCCTTATATTCAATGCTGTGTCCGGCTCCAGTTTTTCCGTTCAGGTTCGTGTTTTGTGATCTTCATTTCTTTTGATTCGTTCTTTATATTCGATGCTGTGCCTAATTTATTCGTTCAGGTTTGTGTTTTAATGATCGTCAACTATTGTAATTGAAATTATATTCAGTGCTGCGTGTTTCGCTAAATTTTCTCTGTTTTCTGGCGTTTGAAATCTGTCTGGTGTTTGCTTTTGTGATTACCTTTCGATTTTTTCGGATGTGTTTTCGAATTTTCGTAAACAAAGAGCCTAGTTTGTGGAATTAGGGAATGTGAAGTGTTTTGTTTCTGTGTGTGTTTCTCGCGTTCTTCGTTGGATTTGAGAAGGATGATGTAATGTTAGAAAATTTGTTTGAACACTAAGAAATAGGATAGAAATTAATCGACACACTTCTCTAATTCGATAGTTTTGGCTTACCAGCTTGATGTATGGCTTTCTTGAGATTTTTGGTTGTTGAATGTGTGCCTTTTATCTACTCAATTTTCAGATTTAAAATTTCCGAAGTTTATATTGATTTTTCCATAATCTGGTGTTTTTTTTACAAGAATGGCATCATGTCATTGGAGTGGCTATTATACAATTTAGGCATTTTTTACATCTTTGCTAAACGGAAAATAAATGAGATACTTGCTCGCTTTTACCAATGTCAATGCAAAAAATATCTCGGGATTAATTTTCTGATTTACATCAGTCTCGGATCATTTCATGATTTTGTTTTGAATGAAACACTTATATGATTAATTCTGTAGTCCTCCATTCCCTTTCTTATCTTATCTCTATCAAACTATCTATTCACAAATAAAGGAGGGAGAATTTCTTGGATATCATTTTGATGATTTAAACGTTTGTTTTTTCAACTACTTTTTCAGGTCTTGAATTCATAAATAAAGCAAACTTAACATTTTAAGTGAGTCTTTGCTGTACTCGACGTTTTGGAAGTTATCACAATGAGTGCAGCTGAAGATCTTGTGAGCAAAACAGAAGGTGGGAAAGAAAGCCAGGAAAACCACACCACAGGTCCTACAAAAGATCCTGTAAAAGATAAGGATGGTTTTTCTGAAAATCCTGTAACCTATCAGGCAGCAGGTGGTGCTGAGAATCCTGTAAACGACGAGGTAGCAGGTGGTACTGAAAAGCCTGTAAATGACCAGGCAGCAGGTGGTGCTGAAAAGCCTGTAAATGACCAAGCAGCAGGTGGTGCTGGTGCTGAAAATCCTGTAAATGACCATGCAACAGGTGGTGCTGAAAATCCTGTAAGCGATCAGTTAGAGGATGCAGAAAATATTGAGAACTACCAAGCAGGTGGGGCAGAAAGACCTGTAACTGACGGAACAGACGTTGAACGAAATCCTACAAGTGCACAAGTTGGTATTGCAGGAAATATGGTAAACAACCTGGCAGGTGTTGCAGAAACTCCATCAGAGGAACACGTAGCAGGTGGTGCAGAAAATTCTGTGCACAATGAAGCAGGTGGTGCAGAAAATTCTGTGCACAATGAAGCAGGTGCATCAGAAAGTGGTATGAATGACGAAGCTGGTGGTGTAGAAAGTCCTATAAGCAACGTTGTAGATGCTGCATTAAGCAACCAAGCAGATGCTACAAGAAACAGCAAAGAAAATGCAGTTGAAACCCCTGTAGAGTGCAAAGCAGATCGCCTTCCGGAAGAAGCACAGGAGATACTAAAGTCATTGGCTAGTCAATGGGAGGATGTAATTGATGCAAATGCATTGCAGGTGTTCCCTCTCAAAGGAGCAATGACGAATGAGGTATTCCAGATAAAGTGGCCAACTTCGACTGGAGAAACGTCACGGAAGGTTATTGTTAGAATTTATGGTGAGGGTGTGGACGTGTTCTTTGATAGGAGTCATGAGATTCAAACATTTGAATTTATGTCAAAGAACGGGCAAGGTCCTCGTCTACTAGGACGATTTACAAATGGTCGTGTTGAAGAGTTTATCCGTGCACGGGTAATTTGATCTCTTTTATAAATTTTACTCCTAATAATGGTACTCATCTAACTAACTTCGAGCAATCTGTTGTTATTCGGTTCATGAATGTAAACTGTAGATTGAACGCATTGCACAACTTCTCTAAACTACATCCGCTTTTCATAATTTATCCTGCCATATAAATGATTTGTAAAAGTTAAGCATTGTTCCTTTTTTTTTATTGACCTCTGCACACCGTTAAGAACCTGACGTTCTCACATATTTGATGGTGAATTTATCAGACTTTATCAGGATCTGATCTACGTGATCCATCCATTTCTGCTCTTATAGCGGCCAAATTGAAGGATTTTCATGATTTAGATATGCCTGGAGAAAAGCAAGTCCACCTTTGGGATACATTGCGGTATGTGCTATTTGAACTCCTGATCCAGAATCTCCAATAAGAGACCGGCTCTTTTAAAATTTTATTTAAATAATAATATTAATACTTCCATATTTTAGTTACTTCTAGGTGATTTCTCAAATATTTTTGTTCCAATGTTTCAGAAATTGGCTTAGTGAAGCCAAACGTTTATCATCCCCTAAAGAAGTTGAAGCATTTTATTTGGACACAATAGACAAAGAAATCACCATGTTGGAAAGGGAACTATCAGGCCCAGACCAAATGATAGGATTTTGTCACAATGATTTACAATATGGTAACATAATGCTTGATGAAGAGACCAATTCTGTGACCATCATAGTGAGTTTCTCTTTGTGCTAGTTTATGGTGGAAATGATATAATATTACATGTTTCAATTTTTTTTTTTTTGTATATGTTCATAAAATGATTTTTTTCTCAGTAGTAGCAATTTTTTTGCACTATAAAATGTCTTGTGGACCCAGTTTACTGATATGTACCAAAAGTTATGGAAGAATTGTACCTGTCAAAAAGGCTAGTTGCACAAGGTTACGGGCAATTGTTCAAAAGATTAAGTATGTTTTATGACTAGAACTCCTGCAACTCCCCACCAAAAAAGGGTGTTTGTGTCTTGGTTTAAAAAATTATTCCTACAAATGTGAATTCAGAATGTAATATTCCCATATTTGATATTTGTTATGAGTTTTAAAAAATTATTCCCAGTCTTGAATATTGTTCATGCCCAAGAATGTAGTAATGCCTTGTTCATTTTTTTCCATAGCAGAGGGTTGGTAACTGGAAACTTTATATTCTCATAGGAAAATGGGAAGTCATGTTCAAACTCAATTGTAACTTCAATTTCTACTTTTACTTTTTATATTATCATTTTGAATTGTAGAAATATATGTATTTTGAATTTAGTGACGAATTATATTCCCGGTTATAATATTCCTAGGAATGCAATATACCTTGAAATGAAACAAATGCCACCATAGCCTTGATGAAAAGTGGAAGAAAAGGATCACTATGAAGGAATACCAAGTGATGATGGTATCTTAAATGTAGGTGCAAGACTTTGGGTGATCATAGTTATAGCTTGATGAATGTTACTGTTTCTTTATTACTCATGCTCTCTTCTATAATCTATTTAACAGATGACATGTATGATATGAGATTGTAAAATGTGAATGATGATATACATCATGTACTTTTCCTTTGTTTTTGTTTATTTATTTAAATATGGCTAAAGGTATGAGAAACTGGTTTATTCTTAGTTATATTTTTAAGGGATCAATGGACCATAGTCAGCAAATATGATTTGACGCCACCTTTTTGTAATAGGTCATAGTCAGCAAATATGATTTGACGCCACCTTTTTGTAATAGGACTATGAATACGCTAGCTATAATCCAGTAGCATTTGATATAGCCAACCATTTCTGTGAGATGGCTGCTAACTATCATACAGAAGAGCCTCATATCCTTGACTACAATAAATATCCTGGTATTGGGCCATGTGGATTTTATTTAACTCGTTTTCATTCATTTTATCATTTTCTGCGAAAAATGACTTCTATTTCAATGGTTCTCTTGACAGATTTTGAGGAGCGTCAAAGATTTGTGCTGGCATACTTGAGTAGCTCTGGTAATGGATTACTCCAAATCACTCTATGATGTTAGAAGATTGTATTGCATAGTAGTTCTTTTGTCATTTAAATTTATTGATTGACATTCTACCACGAAACATTAAAAGAAAAATTGATGTTTGCTTCAGTTTACTGATATTGATGATCTATCTCATAATTGGATTAATCAAGTTGTATGCTCCAAATTAAACAAAGAGTAGAGATCAATCATCAATATGCCCTTGTATTTGATCACCTGTGTAACCATGCATCTCCTAAAGGACTGTAATTATCATGTCGTGTGCATGAAATTGTGGGTCTTGAGTGCAGGTCAACAGTACAGTGACAATGAAGTGGAGCAGTTACTTCAAGAAATTGAAAAGTATACACTTGCAAATCATCTATTCTGGGGCGTTTGGGGAATAATCTCGGTATCTTCAATTTCTCACTTTATTTTGCTTTAAATTATGCTCCTTGGCTCTCTGGGATCTGTGTAGCGGAGTCCTTAGAGAGGGAGAAGTTATTCCATGATACGGTTTCCATGAGTGTGTCCTATGTCAATAAATATGAACATTATGGGCGGGCTGCTAAAAAAAGTGGCGGAATTTTTCCGATGGTTTCTTAGAGCAACGCATGAAGGCACCAATAATATATATGTGCATGGATTTTTGTTGGTAGTGTTTATCACCATTATTACAGCTGATGAAACTAACGGCAATTGAATTTGCTATTTGATGCGTCATAAGTTCTGTCGAAAGTTTTTATGTATGTGTCTTCTACACACTTCTTTTAGATGTCGGTTTAAGCAAAGCTTTTTTTTGGGAAAAAATTAAAAATTGGAGCTCTTAAAAGTTAAAGTTAACTTTATCTCTTTTCGGCTCCCTAAAATGCATTTTATTTTGTGAGACAATCACTCGTGTATAATAGAAAAGACTAACTCAAAAGGTCATAGTGACAATAAATGTTGCCCTGCATAAATGAGCTGCAGTATGCTGTGTTTGGGTCTTTATTAACTTCAAAATTCTCCCATCTGAGATGCACGTCTTATGTACTTATTTGCCACAAGCAAATGTGAATTTCTCTACATTTAACTTTTAGAAATTCTATCTATACTAAATGGTACCCACCCCGTAGTAAAGAGGGTAGGGATTTTGTTTCAATTTCTCATTGTGTCGTCTTCTGATTAATTTGTTCAGGCACAAGTAAACAAAATTGACTTTGACTACAAGGAGTATGCTAAACAGAGGTTTCAAGAGTACTGGGCAAGGAAACCTTATCTACTAATAAACTCTGAAGCACCTTCTCCGTATAATGTGCCAGAGGGTACAGGTATTTGATTTGAGTTGTTTTGTGTTACTGCTTTGTGAATATAATCAATAGATTGCAGCATTCATATGACATTCCAATGACAGTAGTCAATCTTGTTGTGCGATTCGTAAATGTAAACAGGTAACGTTCCAAATATGGTAGTTGTGTTGTTTGATTCTTAAATGTAAGCAAATAACAGTACAGTGATGGTAGTCGATCTTGTTATGTGATTCTTAAATGTAAGTGAGGATGTTCGTTGACTTAGAAAGTGTTAGCTGATGATGAATAGTATGTTTTAGCATTACAAGCCATGGCAAATATGACCAACGCATTAGCAGTAGACTCAAATATAAGTAGGTTACTGTCATCTAATTTTTTTTGTCGCTATTTATTATTATTCATAAATGAGTTTATATATGTTTGGACATGTTTGGACGAGTTTCTACTACAGGAGAGAAAAATAGGAAAAAGGTTTTTCTTGTGCAAGAGTTTTTGTAATTTTTATTTTTAATTCGTGATTTTAAATACGAATAAATCTCAATTCAAAGATACATTCACCGGGGAAGCATCAGCCCTTTTAAAGGACGTTATTAAGGAACAGGTTGAACTCTTTTTATTTCAGGAACAAGTAGAAAAAATTTGATGAATCATTATATAATTTTGTAATTAAATTTTCCAATGTTTAGAATTAGTATCTTTTATTTTATTTTTATTTAATTTGAATTTAAGTGAAAAACTCAAATTTATTTATTTTTCTTTCTTGAAACGTAAGTGCCAAAACTCGTCCTAATAGATTCTATGCGAATTTTAAGAAAAAGAATCAATAATAGTTGTGGTAGGTTTCAACTTTGTGTTGGAAAGAGTAGGTTGATAGTTGATCGTTATTTTCCTTACTGCATTATATGATGAAATGCATTTTATATGCGTTGCATTAGATATTTCGAGATTGATGGAGGATGGTGACCAACTTTGATTGTGGGTTTGTACTACCATAATTTAAGGAATGGATAAAGTATGATTTTCATGTCTTCGAAATTTTCAAAGATTAATTTAGTTCTTCAAAAATAGTTTGTTCATATGGCGTTTTCTAATTTTGAAATGAATTACTGTTTTTTCTCTAGTTATTATTGGGGGTCTGAATTGCTTTTTCTCTACTTAACCCCCCAACACGGGCTCAATACTTACAATTACAATGTATTGTATCGTTATTTTTTTAACACTTTTACAGTTGACTTTGAGTTTAATAGTTTTTAGTAGTAATTTTGTTTTTGTTCTGGAAGGACTTCACGTATTGGTTGGTTAAAAAGTGAAATTAAGTTATTTAGATAGTTTTTGAAAAAAATATTCATGATGAAACTAGAGAATTAGAAGAATCTATTAGTTTCTCAAGACAAAAATATACTGTGCTCTATAACTTATCTAATTTTATTGGATAATACATTATTCTCATCCAAGAGCATTAACTAAAATTTTGTAATAGTGACGTTTTTTTTAAATTTTTTTTTATTAGAGTAATGTATTATTCTCTTCCAAGGGCATTAAACTAAATATAGTGAGATTTTTTTTTCTTCAAATGTATTCGTAACTTTTTTTTTTTTAAATTGTATGATTTATGATTTATGTTTTCTTTTTGTTCTGGTTCTTGACATTGTGTTTTAAATTTCTTTAGTATATCTATTTTTATTTAAATTTCCTTAAAAAATTTCATTTTGAATTAGTGTCTATTCAGAATATGTTAGGATAAAAAAGTAAAGGTTCTACAAGACATAGGATTAAAATGAAAAGTTTGATTGGTTAAGACAAAAACAAATTAACAAATGCACAAAATAATTTACGAAAATTATGTAAGTAAATTTTTTAGGAGTAAAAATAAATTATGACTTATTTTAAGGAATATAAATGTTATGTGTTTTTTTTTAAAACGAGCTTTATTAGTTTTAAAGTGTATCTTTTAGGTGTAATGATTGATTGATAAAAATGATTATTGGTAAATAATGTGAATAATGGACATTTGACAGGAGAACTAGCATCAGCTGCTCCCCCTCACAGATCGAAGAACTCTGGTATCTTCAGAAAGATGAAAAAAGTTTTGGGTCTCGGTTTGTTCAGGTCCAAGAGCTAGGGATCAAATTTTGCCACCTCTTTTTCTTTTTCACTTTCTCTTTCCTTCAATTTATACTCAAGAATAGATTACACATAAATAATGTATAAACAACTATTACATATCGATATTATATTTTATTCCATTTTTATTTTCCACTCCTTTTCTTTCTTAACGTTATTTGTAATACTATTATGAAATAGAAGATTTTCCATTTGATGTATGTAGATTATGTTTCTATTTTATTTTACTTTGTAACAGTTGTATTGTGCAATGCGGATGACAATCATGTTAAGTGGAAATACACTTTTGATAGATAGTATTATATTAATACGTGGGTTCTTTTAATTTAAATTTTATATTTAAAAGATATCAATTAAAATAATATTAACCTTAAAGATAAGAAATGAAGCAAACGAAAAATAACGCTTTTGAAGCAATGTTTCAAAAACATTACAAGTTATTCAAGAAGTTAAAGAAAAAAAATTAGTTAACAAGAACACTTATTAAATATAATTCAAACATATCTCAATAACTAAATTTTTTTATCACTTTATTATAAACAATTTAGTTAAATATCTCTATCAAAACTAATGGTGTTATTGTTAATATTTTATGAATATATGTACAAACAAATAAAATATATAAAATATCATTAACCAATTTGTTATTTAGTTGTTTAATTGGGCATCATGTCTATTAGCTCTGTAATTTTCTTCAACTGAAAAAAAGAAAATCAATGTATAATTTGTGTGTTATATATTTATTAGTTTTAAAGAAATAAAAAGATAGTTTTTTAATATCTAAGACACAAATCTAGTTTATAGTATTTAGTTATCGGAATGTTGTGAGTGATTAAATATACATATGATCAATTTATTTTTGTGTATCCGAATTTGAATGTATAAAGGATAAATTAAAATATATTCACTGTGTGTATATGTATATATTCAATAAATATATTATGAATACGGACATAGTTGAAAATTAAAGTTAAACTACTTTGGTTTTATACTAACCAATGCATTTTTATATCATCATTATATTACTCATCATTATCATGTACTATTTAGGTAACACATCTCTTTGTATTCCCTTTTTATTGTCCAACAATTGTACAAACTTCTTGTTCACTACAATCTATATTTGATGCCAAACATAAATGAAGTCTTATTCACACGATGTCGCAAACCATTATTCATAATTTTTTTTTGTCTCTTCTATAATATTCTTCTCTTTGCATTCAACTTTTTATTTCCATTATATCTCCTCCTTCGTCTCTTCCAATATTAATCTCTTCCACTGAACTCTTTATTTTACCATTGTACATCTTTTCAAAAATGATAAATACACAGTAATTGCAAGCTACAATATCATTTAGAGTATATTTTACTTTGTTTGAATGTGTTGAGAACAAATAATGATGATCGTAAACTAACTAGTGTTTCTTACCTTCCACTTAGTTTTTTAATTTCTCTTTCCATAGAGCAAAATAAATATTGATTTATAAACTTATGAATCTTATTCCAAACTTTATAGCAATTCATTTGACAAATTTTATATTCTATAAATAAAATTATTAACGTAAGTGTAAAAGTTTTACACCCAATATATCCATTTTATTTGTTCCAATATATATAAAACCCATCAAATAAAATATTTTAGTTATTACAAGAAACAATGACTATGGATATAAGTTACATCACGATAGAAAGATTATCAGAATTTAAAAATAATAGTCACATCATATTTTTTAAAAAATAATACATATTTAGATTTATTTGTAGATAACTTTTTCAAAATATTTTTTTTTAATTTTATTTCTACATACCTTTTAAAGGTGATTAAAAGAACTAAATATAGTTATCACGATATGGAGTATTCGTCCATTTTGTTCATGACTAATTTTTGTTAGTATTATGTTCTGATGTTCTCTTCACAGTTAAACTTCTTCGCTTATTGAAATTCTTGTGGCTGTGACGTTAACAACTGTTCATAAATAAATCTTATTGTGTTGTTTATTCTTTCATATTTTATGCTTTTGCGGCCATTTTACGCACCACATGAACCTATACCTCTTTTCTATTGTCAAAATTTCCCCTTCCTTTCTCTTTAATGATATATAATTATTATTTATTGAGCTTAATACCAATGTAATCACCTCTAAAACTCTGAACCAACAATAAAATTGGAAAAAAAAAAAAAGTTAGTTCTCATGTTTCATGCATTGATTTTTTCAAATACCTATAATCCCGACTATTACATTTATGGGAATCTATATGAGGTCCACATGGAATAATCGTTATAATGAGCATTTATGAGAATTAAATTTTTGAGAATTTCTGTCCACATCATTTAATTTAATAAACATTAAACATTAAAATATAAGATTAAGTACACTAATAAGTGAAAAAGACAGATACAGGAGAAGAAAATTAAGATATATTTTATGTTGTTTCTCCTCACCTCTTCAATTCATTCTACTTTTAATAGTAAAAATAATTTTCATTGTTTATATTAATTTCTCACATTATATGTTTCACTTTTGAAAATAATAAGAAAGTAAAATTGTTTCTGTTCATTTCTCACTTGTGTTCTAATTCATTTTTGAAAAAAAAAACCCTTCTTCGTTTAGATAGTGAAATATTAGTTTCACAATATATATTTTTTAATACATGAAGTTCTTTATTTTCATACGTGAAGATGTTTGAATTATAAGAACTTAAATAGTTATATTTTATTTTATTTTTTAAATTCTTACACTATTACTAATTTAAATATTTTACTGTATTCAAAAATATTTTTTGTATGAAAATTCTTTTTAAGAGTACAAAATAAAATATTAATTGCTATATATTTTTTATAATCATTTTTAATCACTTCTTTATTATAAATTTATCTTTTGATAATTATATCTCTCAAAATTATTGGTCAAGATTCATCACTCACTAGTAACAGTGATAGTATAAAAAAAATTAATATATTATTTTGGTTCTTACAAAATTTTTAGGCTTTCATAGCTTTTAAATTATATAAAATAAACTTATCATATCTAACCATTTAAAATTAAGGAAGAAGTATAAGCAACTCTCAAGGAATTGAATTAGTTGTTTGTCATGCATGAGTATATTTATAAATTTCTTTTGTCTCTCAAGTTAATAGTTGTAGTAAAGGTTAAGATTAGTTCCCTAAGACATAAATTATCATTATATTTGAGGACTTATTCGTAGTGGGTTGCACAAATCCCTGAGATATAACATAAATTTATCACGTGATATCGAGGAACTAAGCTCGTAAGAGTAAAGAACCTATGACAAGAGTGTCAACACCCGATTTTGTCCAGGTAATATTTTAATTAAAGCATATTGATAAAAAAAAAGAATAATAACATAAAAAATATTTATTAGTTTAAGTTTTCTTAAAAAATAATGATAACAATAAAAAAACAAAATAAAAATAATAAATTTGAATTTTTCCATTAATAAAAATAAAAAATGATTTTTTCTTAAAAAAATAATAAAATAAATAATTAATAATAAGAAAACGAAAATAACAAGAAAATAACAAAAATATCTTAATTTAAAACAACAACATCTGAAAATTAATAAATAAAAAAAAATAAAAAATAATTAAAACAAATATAACAATAAAAATAACTGCTTCTATACTTGATTTGTAAATTTTAAAATATATATTAAAAAAACTGTTTTGCTTAAATAAATAAAATAAAAAATAGAGTAGTTTAGATTTGTCTGTTAATGTTTTAAATAAATAATTAAAAAAATATATAACGGAAAAAACAGAAAAAATGGAAAAGAGAGAGACTTTAATAAAAGGAGGAGAAACGGATACAGAGGGGATTGGGGTTTTTTGGAAGAAAAGCACACGGATTCTGGAGAGGAAAATAGAGAACAAAGAGAAGGAAGAAAAAAGAGAGAAAGAAAAAAACGGGAAGCACGCACGGAGACTTAAGAAAGAAAGAGAGAGGAGGAAGAGAAAGGGAGAACACGTTAAAAATAGAGAAAAAAG
>Ga0099824_1001550_pt1 | contig 32566 bp, 16 predicted proteins | sample SiratrowhiteBW_FD_76837 | JGI IMG/M metagenome (GOLD analysis project Ga0099824, IMG submission 76837) | Root nodule microbial communities of legume samples collected from California, USA - Siratro white BW | ecosystem: Host-associated > Plants > Roots > Nodule | place: USA: California... | reverse complement strand
TTTCTATATGTTTTCTATATATATATTATTTATTCGTTTTTAAAAGAAAATTATAGATATATATAAAAATATATATATATATATATATATATATATATATATATATATATATATATTGATCTTTTTCCATATATATATATAAATATTTTCATCTCTTTTCATATTTAGGAATAAATAAATAAGTTTTAGTTAGTTTTTAATAAATTAACAAGTTTAAGTATCCAAATAAAACAAACAAGTTTTTACTCAAGTAAAAAAAAGGAATGAAAAATTAAATAAGCTCAAATTGAATATATATATATATAGAGAGAGAGAGAGAGAGAGTAGAATAGAATAGAGTAAGAATTTAGTTTCTTGTGCAACACTTCTTTGGATAAAACAATTAATAAAAGAAAGTGTTCTTTCTAAAAGGTTGGTAAAAAATATAAAATATAATGAATGTAAGTTATTAATGGTATTTTCTTGATAACATATATGAAAAATTTTAGTACCTTTGTTTAGAGAAGGGATATTCTCTAAACATTAAATCAATAAACATTATTGTGTTTATAAAGATAGAAAGGATAAATATAGATGGGATATTCTAATATTGCATAAGTCGTCATTGGTTTTAATTCCAATGTCATTGTAAAGAAAATATAAATATATATTATGGTGTTTGTGGCACTCACCTAGAATATAAATATAAAAAAAACTTCTTATTTTTTTTCTTCCAAATGACAAATCTTTAAAATATGTTGTTGTTTTCTAACTGATTTGACTTCTATTCCCAGCATAAAACTATCAATAAGATTGCAACAAAATGTGCAAACACTTGCCTAAAATCAAGCCAAATGCATAATTCTTATATGACTTTTTTTTTATTTTTTTAGGCTTCATCAACTAAAGTGTTTTTCCATGCCCTAATTAACTAAGTGATTTTAGTATTTTTTTCATTCAAAACCATTGCTTGGGTTATAAAAATAATGAATGTTCTGGACTCTTCTTTGGAGAGATCTAGGTCCAATTTTACAAATTAATTAATGTGTTGGTTTAAAAAATCAGAACCTACCAATAATTAGGGTTCAAATATATGTGTAGAGAACCTTCCAAATGAATATCAATAAACATAAAGTGGTAGTAAACAAAATCTATTAGAGGTAACAATTTTGGTAAATTTATATAAGGACTCAAACATTTCACATGTGATGCAAAAAAAAAAAAAAAAACTAAATAAAAAAATTATATAAATAGATGAAATCACACTTTAACTCATATGAAAATCCTCATTTAAAAACTCATGCATATTCCATTTGAATATTCCACTTATAAGAGATGGTGTTGAACTATCAATCTCTAACCTAGAGTTATATATAATAATATAGTTTATATGTACTAGAATATTGCTAAGTTTGGTTAATTCAAATCCAACTTGCCTGAGTTGGTACCTATGAAAGACAGATTTGGTCCATCCGAATCCAATGACCTATGATTATAATTATGGCATGCTTAGTCAAGATGAAGAAGAGATTGGTAAGAGATATTGACTATGATACAAAAAATAGGTAAAGTGGAGAACTATAGGTTGATTGAATGATGCTAAGCATCATTAGTAGGAAGCTTTTGTGGTGCATATATATATATATATATTATATAGCCAAAATACATGATTTGGATAACAAAGTTTGTGTTCAAACCAAGGGACTCAGATCCCATGAAGGCACTAACACACACACATAGTGATGAAAATGATTAGCATAATATTTTATCACTGAAACTGGAAACTCCATGGCCACATTTTCCAAAAAGGAAGGGCCATGTGATTTATTTTTTTATGTGGGGTTTGCACTTTGGTGTTCCTTCTTGCTTTTGGAAAAGATGGGAAATTAGAGGTTTGAAAAGTGAGTGGTTGAGGCATTGAAATTAGGGAAAGTGGGAAGACATTCAAAGGTGGCCTCTTTCATGATTCCTTTCTTAGATGGCATTTGGTCCACAAGGGACCTTTTCTCACCTGTTGTGTTGTCATAAAGTCATTTAGCCATTTAATTAAATCCTACATTAAACTTGGAACATAGGCTAAGCTCTCTTTTTTGGTTTTTCTTTGCCTTTTTGTTCTTGTTCTTTGGCTTCTTCTAGGTCAAAGAGACAAAAAGAAGAGTTGAGTTGATAATTAGATCAAATTCTTTATTAAAGTTTCTGGAAGGTTGGATGGGGAAGGTTGGATGAGGAAGGTTGGGTGAGGCTTTGAGGTAGTAAATAAAACTTTAAAATTTTAATCCATATTTATGTTTTCTAATTAGATATGGGGTGTTGTGATCTCACTCAACTTTAGGGTTTAGCAAATTTTTTGTTGGTGTTAAAAAAAGGTTTAAAACATCATCACTCAAAAGCATTCATTCTAAGGTAAAAACTTTCTGCACTCCATCAATTTTAATCTACACCCCATTAATTTCAAAAATATAAAAATATCTTTAATATTTTATTTCAAATTCATAAAGAGATGTTATTTAGAAATAAGCTTTGGAAAACATTTTTCATAAGATATGTAATATATTTTCCAAAATCTATTTGCGGAAAATATTTTTTAAAATATAAAATTTATGTTTCAGAAAATATATTTAAAAAATTATAGAAAATAAAAATATTTTTCAGAAAGAGATTCCAGAAAATATGTTTAGGGTATTTAATTATAAATATAGAGCTATTCGGCATCAGTGATAGTGTGCCGGTTAAAATTTATGGGTGCAGGAAGTTTTTGCTTCATTCCAAACCAAGGAGTGAACAAAAAAGACCATTGCTTTATGCACCTCCAAAATTTCTCTTGCACCTTACATTATATTAAAATGATGAAAATAACCTTTCAAAGAATATTTAGAAAAGACAATTTAGGAAAAGTATATCTGAGAAAATAAATTCTGGAATATATTCTCCCATATTTCTGGAATAAATAATTGAGAATTAATTTTTAATTATTCATTTTAGAATATCTCTTAAAATAATTTTTTCAGTTTACTAAAATAATTTAAAATTAATTTCAAACGTTTTTTTTTAATTTATCATTACAAAGTTACTCTATAGGATAATTTAAATTTTATAATTCATGTTTTTTTGGAATGACTTCTACGAAATAATCCCAACTACAATCTTAGTGCAAAATAATCTTTTGTGATTGCTCTAGGGTTATCAAATGAAACCAAGATGTTGAACTGAATGTGTAAATGGAGAAGTGAAGCTTTTTGTCTTTTACTCCAGTGAATTGGAATTATTGATGAAAATCGTTTTAGAAAGAACAATTTAGAATTAATCTTAAATTGTTTCAAAAAATTGTTTCCATAAAGATAAATCTTGTTATAAGTATTATAAAATGAATAACTGGAAATAATTAAAAAAAAATTTGTGAGATAATACACTTTAAAATCCATATTCAGCATACATTTTTCCCATACTGTAATCCAAAAGTTTTTCTGATATATCATGCACAACACGTTTTAGAAATTGCAAAAATTTTAAAATATTAATTTCTTCGTTCCATTGTAATAGGAGGTGCAGAGATAAATTAATGAAGGTGCAAAAAGTATAAAATTTTCGTTAATGACCCATTTCTGAAATTGGGCTGATTATCCTGTCATATTATTTTACTGTATACACAGCCCTTTCTTGTGTGACCCTCCTAAAAAATACTTATTTTTTTATAAATTAATTTGGATATTATTGCATCATTAAAAATAGGTAAATATTCTGGATTAAAAAAAAAATTCAGAAAGTTTTCAACTCAACACTTCAACAAATTAAATTCCAAAAAATAAAAAATATTATTATTTTTCCTTTTTAGGTAAGGAGAGTGTGGCCATTGGTGTAATTTTATGTCAGAAATAATAACTGTTCTTATCCTTTGCATATAAAAAAAAATAGTCTATTAAATATATTTTTAAAACAAACACAAACTATCGAGTACAATATTTATTCTTTACCTTTAAAAAAGACTTTCTTCTTGGACTTCATTAATACTTTTGCTTTAGGCTTAAACCCCACTTGATAACTTTTTTTTCTTCTTGTAGTTAAAAAATATATTTGAAAGATTAGCTTTTCTTGATGGAAAAAATTACATCTGACAAATAAAAACTACACATATTAATAATTTCTAGAATTAATGTATTTTTCATCACTTAAAATTAATTTATATTGTATTTATTAATTCTTTTTCATTTTTTAAGTAGCTTATTTCTTACTACATATATGACAAACTCAGAAGAGAAGAAAAGTCACGTGTCAACATCTCCACAGCGTGGAGGTTGACCTTTTTATCAGTGCACCGACGTTGACTAATAGTTCAACCCTTCTCCCAAACCGTAACCAACACAATACTCTCGAATCAAATCATACAAAACAAAACGGTGATTTAACGACGCTTCTGCCGTGCCGTCGCCGTTACATAAAACCGTCTAAAGCCCCAACCACCGGCTCCATATTCTTCTAGATTTTCAGATCTATCGTTTTTTTTTTCTTTCTCTCTTTCTCTTTCGCTTTCGCTCTTCGATGGCTTCCACGGTCGTTGCCGCCGCCTCGAGGAGCGAACCGCCGTCGCAGTTGGTGGATCCTTCGCCGTCGTCCTCCGCCGACGTCGGTGATCGGAGCGATTCGTTCAATTCCTCGGCGAACAACTTCTCCGATAATGAAGCTCAGGTACTTAGCTTGCTCGCTCTTGTAATCAACGTCGCTTTCGATTCCGTGCTTGCTGCATTTGCGATTCCTCAAATTGATGCTGTGATGTGTCGTTTTTCACTTGATCGAGAGTTAATTGAAGTGTCGTTTGGCTCGAGTGTGGAGTTGTTCGAAACAGATAGTGAAACCTATGAATTGTGGATTTCGATGCTGTAGGATGACTTTGCTCCTGGAATCTTCTGATTTTTGACACATTTAACTGAAATTTATATTGCACTTAATTGAAGTTTCGGTTAGCTGGAGTGTGGAACTATTTGTAATGATAGTTCAATTTTTGTAGCGGCTTCGGTGAAACCTATGTGGCTTTTGATTTTATAGGATGCCTTTGCTCTCTGGAATCTTCTAATTTCGCCACACTTCACTTAATTGAAAACTGATGTGTACTTTAACTTGAGTCTGGCACTGTTCGAAATAGGTCAATTTGTTGTCGCGGCTTCTGTGAAGCTATGAGTTGTGGCTTTTGATGTTACAGGATGGCTTTGCTCTCTGGAATCTTCTATTATTTGTCACATTTAAATGAAATATATATGTTTTTGAAGTTAGATATGTTATTGATCACTCTATTTTTTTAGTTACAGACTCCGGACGCATTGAAGAGTGAAGAGTATCGTCAATTGTTCCATCTTCCCCCTGAGGAAGTGAGTGATGCTCCACCTTTAATGTCGATATCTAGTGTATAATTTTATGGTTTGTTAGTTGGTTAAGTAATCATCATCAGAATGAAATATGTGGCAATCTCTATGTCTTTCACATTAGCACGCTTTATTAATCAAGTACAATTTAGTCTGACCCTCAATATATTTTGAAAGTTTATAGTGGTTATATTGCTTATGAAGGCTCCCCCTGCCCGGCAAATGCATTTTCGGTAGATTAGATTTGGTTTTAGTTAAGATATTTACCAAAAATTTGGTAGATCATTGATAAGTATCCAAGCATTTGGGAAACCCACGTTTGAAAGCTAGATTTTAAAGGGAGAATCAAGAACTTAAATATTGTACATGATGGGAGACTTAGGCACTCCATCATACCAAATTTCTTATTATAGCACCGCCCTTGAGAGTTTACGTTGACGGTTTCTAGTTAGTCAGAACCTAGGTAGGTATTCCTTTCAGAAACACCAACAACCTGATCTGTTACTAATTAATTAGAACCTAAGCAATAAGCACCTAAACACTTGGGGAACCCACCCTAAAAAAGCTAGCTATTGAGGGGGAGAAGAATCAAACCCTTAAGTACTCTACCGAACGTCCCATGCTACCTAAACCTGAAGTCCATATCAATCTTATTTTACTTTGGCAATCTCAAACCTAGAAATCATTTTTCCTTGAACTGTTTATGCATATCTAATTCTTACATCAATTTTTGATGAACCACCTTGATGAATTGAGAGTTATTAGGAATTTGCTCATTTTTTAGTTTCTGGAGTTCTTACTTGAGAACTTACTGCAATTTGATTCGCCATTTGTTTTATTGTAATTTGTAATTAAAGACACTTCTTATATATTCGTATTTTCTTTAGGTCCTTATTGAAGATTTTAATTGTGCCATCCAAGAAAACTTACTTATTCAGGTAATTTTTTGCTCACAATTTTTTGGTATTAACTCACAAATACTGTGCATTATCCTTTCAATTTGAAGAATTCTACTTTATTTTGCTTGGTTAAAAATAATTTAAAATGCGTCTATGTTTTGAACAAATGGCATTTTCATTTGTTTTCCTAATGATTTATTAATTTCTTGTTGTAGGGTCATATGTATCTATTTGTCAACTTCATTTGTTTCTACTCAAACATATTTGGATATGAGACAAAGGTAAAGTGCTTAACGCAATTATCTTTTCATTTAAACATTCTTTTTAAGTCTTCATGGGAGGAATTAAATTTAAATTTACCTATTATATGTTTATAAGAATAAGATATGTATCAAGGTTATTCAATGTATATGCTTAATCTACCATGTTGTTGACTATCTGCTAGTCTACTATATATGTATTTACTTTCCCTAAAGTAATTTGTGTTTGTGGTATTGATCGTTGTAATTTCCTGTTTATTCATAGGAAGGATACCTAAAACACTTGAGACTACCTCGAATTGTTATAAGTTTAATTATTCTCACCTAAGTAGCTTCTGCTTTTAAATTGCGTGGCAGAATTTAGTTTTCTTCTTTAAGTTATTTTGGAAGTTGTTCACTTTCTACCACCCATATATGTATTGTATCAAACATCACATACATATGTTACATTTAAACCGAATAACTGATACATAGATATGCACATACATACAATCATACCAAAATACATAATCATCAAGATTCAGAAAACAAATTGACTGCCTATTTTTGTGATAGAAAAATATATCCTATGGTATACTTTTGTTATATGAAGGGTTGGAATTTTAGTAGATGCAATAAAATATGAATTTTAATGTGAAAACTATCTCATTTCATGACTTTTGTAATTATTATGAGTTTTTGCATAGTGTTGGTTTTAATTTTCATTTTTTCTGCTTGTTGGAAATATCAATGTTTTTCAGAAAGTAATCCCATTGCCTGAAGTCACTTGTGTAAGGAGGGCAAAGACAGCTGGGATATTTCCCAATGCCATTGAAATTCAAGCTGGAAGCAGGAAGGTGTGTTGGACATGGAGTTCATTTATGCAAGTTGTATTTCAATTAATTTATGTCCTTAATATTACTTTGCTATTTGTATTTTCTATTCTATTGTGCTGCAATGTCTTAATCCACTTATTTATTTTGCAGTACTTTTTTGCATCCTTCCTATCCCGTGATGAAGCTTTTAAGATTATTAATGATGGATGGTCACGACAGGGCAATGGAGCCATAATCATGGAGCAGAAGGTATTTGCTATGGAACTCTGTCTTGATACTAGATGTTTATTATTTTTTGTTCCTTGTTAGTTTATAAACATTATTTTGTATGTTGGTAATGAGATCGATATTAGGAAAGACTGGTGCCCCTCTACTATAGTAAAATCCGTCAATGGATGATAATGGATCAAATAGCAGGTACTAGTTTGAGAGTTAGCGAGGAAGCCAAAGAGAATCCCAGTCATTGGTCAACAGCAGGATATTGTATGAAAAGTTTCTTGTAGGATTTTATATGTTGAATACTAATTCTTCTGTTATTTTATTTTATGACCTCTCTTAGGTTTTCTAAATGTGGATCAGTGTTTAGCTTTTGATCTTTTTGTCACCTTGTATCGTACAAAACTGTACTGCATCCTATATTTGCCAAACTAGAGTAGTAAGACAGATAATTAAATTTTGCTACCGTTTTCAATGTTCTTTTCCTCCTGGGAACACGAGTCTGTCTTTAACAGAATGCATGGCCTAGTTGTCATGTGTTGAAAAGTATCGTTCCATTAATCATTTTCAGTGTTCAGTTTCTTTGGAAAATTGCATCATTTGAGCATGATAAGATCTTATAATGCAAATTAATTGTTAAAAATTGCATTGCCTGTACTGTTACCCTCATTTATTTATGTTACTGCAGGATTCAATGTCTGAGTCTGCTATCCAAGAGAATGGATTTGTGGCTGTTGAAAATGTCAAAATTTCTGATATACCTGACAATACATCACTCTCTGCTGACCTGTATGTCGGTGACCGTAATGGCTGTTGCTTTATAATTAGATTACTTTGTGTGCAACTCACTTAGCTTTTACTGGTAAATGTGAACCAGGAGCAAAGATGCAAGGCCTCCATCCATTGTAGGAGATGTGCCTGTATTGGTGGGGGATTCAGAGAAGCAATGCAGTGTACAACAAGTTGCTGAACTTGAATTGAACAATGATACTCCAAGTGAGAGTTGGAAGTGGAACGAGGAGGATGTTGATTCCCCATCAAGTGAGTTTGTTATATATATATATATATATATATATGTCATGGTTATGTACATGTGTGTGTGTGTCTGTAATGGATTCATGTTAAATAATCAAATATTTTATAGTCATTTAGAAATTGTTTTAATAATGGATATAACTCAATAATTTTGTTCTAAATTGTTCAAGGGATGCTTGATATAGTGATTGTGGGAAAGGTGTTTGGGTTATCAATAAAAGGAACACTTTTACTTTGCTGTCACTTCTGGATTTTGGGTAATGATCAATTGGCTTTGATATGTGGAACGGATTTGGAATTAAGTCTGCAACTCTGCTATTGTCTTGTTACACTTGGCTTCAATTGAATGAACAATATCATAACATTATCTATTTAATGAAGCTATGCAAGTTTTAAAGAACAAAAGAGGTAGATATTACAAAATTGACTTCTTTGGCTTTGTAACTTCTTCAGTATAATTTCAAATCTAGACATGATGAACCTCGCTATTATGGACTGTATCTGTAGTAAACATCCCTTTTGTCTTCCTGTTTCTTTTTCTACCCCTATTTTCAACACTTTACATAATTTGTGTACGAAGGTTCTATTTCCTTATTGGTCTGTTTTCAATTTATATGCCTATATACACATACATGTGTACATAGTATGAATCAATCTTGCATCAACATATAATTTTCTTTAGGACAAATTTCTCACAATATAAGCCATTGAAGTGAGGTTTCGTTCTTCCCATGCTTATAAAATTTAGAGAATGTAAAAGACTTCAAGGCCTAGCCCAAGAAAAATGCGTCAAAAACCAGCAAACGAGAGGAGGAACAAACCTAATTGTGGCAATGCTCATGCACTACTCTTTTTCACGTTTCTATTACAATGCTGTGTTTCCATTCTATCCTTTTCCCTTTTAGCAACAATAATAGTTTGTTAGCCTTTTCCCTTTACACGGATCGTTTGCTACCTCACCATAGATGGACGATCCTCTGTTTTCCTATGTAATTATATATAGTACTATTGCTGCATCAATAAAATTAAGAGAGAATATTTTTTTCTCTCCTTCAGCAAATACACTTTCAATTTCTTCAGGTTGAACCCAATCTCAAAGTCTTCAATTAGTTTTCGACAAGAATAGCAAATTATAGGAAAGTATTAACTGTTTGATTGCATATTCTTGTATAAAATTTTATCGACATTGGTATGCAAGATCAATATGACAATTACAAGTTGGACGGAAGAGAACTACTTACTCTAGATTTGTTTAGGAGCGTGAGTAAAGCTTCGAATGTGCCACTTGACTTGTGCTTCTAGGATGTTGTTAAAGAGAGTGTTGAAAGGATTATGGTACCGTGTTGAGAACATATGAGAAGGAATATAATGAATTCCCTGTGTTGAGTACATACTTTTCTTATTTATAATGAAGAACAGATACAATCATAAGGAAAAAATCAATATCTAATAATGAAAATATTTGGTAAGATATTTCCCTATCAAATCATATCATATCTCTCTATTTAGTGTAATCAAATGACATTTATAAATTATAACATAGTGAAATCATATGTCTAACACCCCATCTTTAAGCTGGAGCGTATGTATCATCTATTCTTGTTACAATTGTCATCAACACAAGATCTCTTGAGAAACTTAGTAAATATGTCAGCCAGTTGGTTGTGAAGCTGACAGAGTAAATCATGACAGCTAGTAGGTATTTCCTAGACATGACTTTCTCTCTGTTGAATTGACAATTAATCTTTAATATGCCTCGTCCTTTCAAATCATATCTTTAAGACTCTCCTCGAGATGGAACATATGTATTGTACCAGTCAAGCTTGTCAAACATGGTTAGAGGACGTGTGTAAGGTTCCAAGCTGTATCAGATTATATAACAGAGTATAATGGGAAGGTGTATATATTGAGTAAATGGTGTATGTAAGAACAGAATACAAAATGGGTATTTGGCTTTCCAGAGGCCAATTCTATCCTCAAGGGTCACTCCCACTATTTTTCCTCTCCCCTCCCAAGTGCTACCTACTTTCTGTTTTATATTTCTCTCTCTTCTAACCAACCCCTACTGACACGGTGCTCTCACTACTCATTCAGTTATTTTTCTTTCCTCTCCTCCTATACTTATATTTGAAAGGAGTAATTTATCTGTATTGCCCCTGAACTTCTTGGCTGTTGGGGTGCGTCACAATGTGGTGGCTGCCGGTGAGCAAAAATGTGTAGATGGCACAACAGCTGCTGAATGCTCAGAGGATGTGGTGGCTGTTGGAAAGCAAAATTGATCAAAGGACATGGCGGCTGCTAGAGATCAAGAACGCCCAGAGGGTGCGATGAGTGTGAGAGAGCAATAGGTCATTGAACAACAAATCAAAGAATGTAAAGAAAAATCTAATGAAAAATCTTTGCCCTTCCTCTGCCTCTGTTTTGTTGCTCATACTTCTGTTTTTGTTTATACTTGTTTTGGGGCCCAACTCCCAAATTTGTATTCTGCTCTACCACTTACCCTCTGTTTCTTGTGTTATTGTCTGTTTTGAAAACTTCATCGTCCTCCTTAAAGCGGCTGGAGTGTTAAGAATGTCTTTGGTGTTATTGATTTCTGTGTTTTAAGAATTTGTCTTCTTTTATTAATTATAGCCTCACATTTTCTTTTGTATCTTTTTATTTTTTGAGAATTTATAAATATGTAATATGAATTATTTAGCTTGATTATCTTACTCAGAATAGTGGTCATCTTGCTATACCTTTTTTGGGGCTGGTCTCTATGCGCTGCTATTAGGGTTTGATAACCATTTTATGCATGTGAAAATGAGAAACACCACGTGTATATTTCCGCCACATTTAGTTTGTAGCATACTGCTATTGGTTCACCTTATATGTGCAAATAATCTGATGGGATTTTGAACTTATGTTCTAATATGCAGTCGATGAAGCATTTACATGTGTTGCAGAAGCAGTGTTTCCGGTATAATCTTACTTGAAAATCACTAGATTTGTTTTCTACGTTTTAAGTTTTCCCTTGTTAATTTGATAAAGCTTAATTTTAAAATTTAGAGATTTTCTCAAAGTTTAGGTTTTACACATTGCAGATAAAGGTTGAAGACTTCTTTAGGTACTTTTTCTCAGATGATGCTGTAAATTTTCTTGAGTCTTTTCACAAAAAGTGTGGTGATAAAGGTAACCTGCATGAAACTTCTAAACCTATGTATTTTAATTGACATTTTTCATTTTCTAGTGTTCTTTATTATCCTCATTGTCATTTAATATTATTTTAGGGAAGGAGTAGAATTAACTGATGTCTTTCACCATACATTATTGTTTCATGAGTTTTTTATCTTTTTATTTTTTTACTTTTTACTTTTTGCTTTCAGACTTTAAGTGTGGTTCGTGGCGACCTCAGGAGAAATTTGGGTATGCTCGTGAACTGTCATTTCAACATCCAATAAAAATTTATCTTGGTATGCTTGTGCTGCTTTAGTTTTGACGTACATTGTATAATTCCGTGTTCTGACTTAGATTTTATTAATTTAGGAATTATTTTGTTTGCTAATTGTGTTTATAGAATCCCCCAATGTTCTGATGAAAAGAGTCACATAAGTTTAGCCCATCGTATTTATAGGTTGTTAATTACTCAATAGTCATCTAAACTAATATACATGTTCATGAGTTATGGAACTCTTGAATTTTATAGGAATAAATAAGTTTGAGCATGGCATCTAAATTTTGCAACCAGCTATTAGCGCAGTTATTATTTGACTAAATATATGTTTGAATAAAGCTATTAGAAACAAAAGCTAACATGTCCACAAGGTCACATTTTTATAAAATGGTGCAAAGTGGGCCTAATGAAAGTTAATGGGATGCAGTGTTCTATTTGACTAATTGAAGAACATTGGAACTAAATGTGTAAGGCTACCTAAAAATGTAGGCCATTCTCCTGCCTATTTGCCGGTGGACATGACCATGTTTCTTTTTCAGGAGCAAAATTTGGTGGCTGCAACGAGGTCCAGAAATTTCGTGTTTATAAGAACAGGTTTTTTCAATGACCTTCTTTTATCTCAATCTATTTATGTTTTACATGAACTCGTCTTCTGCTCTCAAGGTTAAGGTAAAGTTTGCAGGGAGCTTCTAACAAAAAGGAAGCTAGATAGAGGATAATTATGGGGATGGGCGTCCCAGTAGTTACTTAAGGGTTTGATAACGTAATGAAATGTAGCAATAGCATATTTTCCTGTTGTACTCGCAGGCTTTAAGTGGGATAAGCTGTGAGAATAAGATAACTTAAATGGTGGTAAGATAGGCGGGAAGAAAATCTCTCTTGCACTGTTTGGTGTAGCCTGTGGTAGCGCCAGAGTTTACGCAGTTGATAGAAATGGAATTTTTTTGGGTCCTATGAGTTGCTTGCTTTTAAGAACTTTTGTGATTGGGAGGTAGGTGTATACCGGAGAGAAGGGCTATTTTTATTAAATTAGTTAATTTAATTGTTTCAAATCAGGCATTGTAAGTTTGAAGTAGCATACAAGTAGAAGCGTGTTGGTGGCTTGTTTACTTTGTCTTTTATTTTTCCAATCTTGGATCATAAAACCTGGGTAGGACTTGGGAGTGTTGATGCTTTTACTATGTTATGTTGAAGAGTAAAAATGGTTGCTTTTGCTTCTATTGTGCATTTTATTATGCCCTTTCTTGTTTCAAACCAAGCATTGTAAGTTTGGAACGGTGAATGCAGGATCCAAGTAGAAGCTTGTTGGTGGCTTGTTTACTTTGCTTTTACTTTTCTAGTTTCCGATGATAAAATTTGGGTAGGACTTGGAGGTGTTGATGCTTTTATTATGTTATGTGGAAGAATAAAAATAATTGCTTTTGTTTCTTGTTGGAGATGTCACATTGACTAGAGATAAAGTTAATTTATAGTATATAAGTGGGTGCACACCTTACAAACCGGTTTTGTAAGGTTGAGTTAGACTTAAAATCTATTTCTTAAGATGGTATCAAAGTCTATCCTAGAAAGATTTGATGAGCCGGTTTTGTAAGGTTAAGTTAGGCTTAAAGTTCAGGTTTTAATACTTCTATTTTATTATTCTCTTTATCTATTTTCTAGTGTTCTTTACGTGTATTATTTGTGTTCTTTATGTGTATTATTTATTCTAAAAATTAGTTACTATATTGACTACATGAAATTGAAATGACGTGTTCTTCAAGTGTTTATAACGTTTTCTTGTCTTGACATGTTTTTGTTACTTCATCCAGTCATTTGGTTGTAGAGACATCTCAAGAAGTCAGTGATGTACCTTATGCAGACTATTTTCGTGTTGAGGTACCATTCTTCTTGAAACAATAAATCTATAATACACATGTGCTTTTAATTTTTGACTGTATACATTTTTAATTAAATATTTATTGGGTTGCATTTCTCGAAAGAAAAGTAAATTTTATTAGAGGTATGAAACAAAGGAGTGAATAATATCATCAACACAAAAGTTTTCAATCATAAACCAATTATCTATCAAGGTTAATTTAGGGGCAGACACCTGAATGGTTTATATCGCATGGTCCACCTACATTATACTGAAAGGCAGAAAGTCTCGAATGTCCCAGACTGTCCAACAATAAGGATCGGTGATATCATCTAGTTCCCGAAATACCCAATATTCTATTTTTATTATAACTGAACATAGTAAGCGATATGTTCATTGAAATTTACACAAAGTTCCAAGCACTTCCATCTATTCCCTACTTTTTAGGAAGTTTCTTTAACAATTTAAAAATCATTTTACTTTCACTTTTATTTTAAAAATTACAAATTTTCATGCCTTATTTTCTCTACGTAAGGGAGATTCCTAAGAAAAATCGTGTGCAGAGCAACAACGTGAAGTCATAGACAGACTTATCGCTTAACAAATATAATGATAAAAGGAAGTCCTTAATAATACAAGCATTTCCTTTCTAACCGAATTCTCAAAAAAATGCTTCGATATTCAATTGCTATAACAAAGGGTTACTCACAACCTTCATGAACTGATCCACAGAAACTGGTCCAAATTCGTGGGACACTCTAATGATTCATTGCACAACAACAGAAGTCTTTTACCCACAGGTTGGGTCTGTCAAAACTTAATAGTTGGAGATCTGTTTAAGATCAAAGCCTTTTTGAATGATTCTTTTAGAGTTTTCTCTAGTCTTATGTGACTCTACCTCTATTTGCTAGACTATCTTCTATATGATTAACTCTTGCTACTGATATTCTCACATGTCTAAATCATTGTGGGCAAGAATCTGTCATCATTAAGTATACCCAATTTTTTACTAAAGAGACTTAATAGAAGGGCCCTCTTTTTCTAACTCCCGACTACAGAAAATCTGGCATTTTCTTTTTTATCCTTTGTGAACCTAAACTGTGATTTATGGGAGAGACAACTTGAAGCACTTGATAAGCAGGACTGTATAATACTTGTGTGACCGCCTGAGAGTAGGAAATGGAATTTCCGGTTCTTTTAATGCTTGCATATTTGGCTAAAGAATAGGAGAAATACATTGTTGTCCTGTGGTATATTAGAAATGTAAGGTGGGTGGGGACTTGGGACTATACCAGATTAGCAGTACTGCTGCTTGATTGCGACCTAGATTACCAAGCTCCAACCATTATGAGGTCTTATTTTTTTTGGGGGGCAGGAGAGGGGGGACTAGATTTATGCTCTTACCCACGAACAGAAGCTGTGTTTGCAATTAAAATCTGCAACCACCTAGTCACACAGCAGCAATCAGTAGGACGCCTTTAAAATTACCTAAACAAATTCTTATGTGTTCAATACTACGCTACAATGAACTGGACATTAGGATTGGGCTAGATACAGGTATTTTTTTCTTTTGGCACTGCTTTTGGAAAATCATTTGAACTTTGGGTCATTTTTACATTTATTGACGTCTAACTGAATGAGTTTGATTAATGGTGGCTGTTACTGTTCTAGTATAATCTCTGGTATTGTATTTAATGTTGGATTTTATACTCTTGACATCATGGTACCTCAACGTGCATTTTATGTTTTCACTTCATTAGTTAAACAAGTTCTAAATGTAGTTTAAATGTTTCAATTTTGAGTGAATAAATTCGTGTAGTTAAAAGATTACTATTTCATTACCTAACTTTGGGACCCAATCAGGTTCTTATTATTGAACTTTATTTTATTTATTGGTTTCTTTTAGTTCTCTGTTTACTAATTTCATTCTTAATTATGTTTCCCTATGAATTAACAGTTTTTACTTATGCATGGTTTCATTGTGAATTACTAGGGGCTGTGGAATGTAGAGAGAGACAAGGATGAATCAAAAGAATCCTGCATTATGCGCGTATATGTGAATGTGGCATTTTCTAAAAAAACTATTTGGAAAGGTGTGGGTGAAATTCTGATTTCTGTAACAAAATATATTCAATATTGATAATATAGTTCCTTATATTTTTCTTGAGTTTTTCATTTTGATTTTCTAATTTATTCCTAGTTATAGGCATTAGCATAATGAATCACAGGAGTCTGTTCAATAAAAATCATCTGCCTCCCCCTAAACATAGTTTGAATTTCTTTTGTATTTGTTTTCTATTGTCATTGTCATGAACTCGAAATTTCTTTGATTCCATGAGGATGAACAATTACAGGCAAAATCGTACAATCAACAATTGAAGAATGTCGTGATGCTTATGCGACATGGATGAACATGGTATTCTTGTGTTTGTGCTGTTGTTTTTATTATACAGCATTTTGTTTTGCTGCTGGTGCAAGCTTTCTTTTGAAGAATGTCCATTTGAGAATGTATGATATTTCAGGCACATGAAGTGTTGAAGGAGAAGAATCTTGAAAAACAAGGTTTGGTTTTTAAAATTTCTGTATCTTCAAAATATTTGAAGTTCCTTCTGGGTTTCATACAACACTTTAATGTTTCTGAAAGTGGTTCTGCTGTTGCTGTAGGTCAAAACGGTGAAATAAATTTAGATAGAGAAGTGACGACTGGACAATCTTCAGAAGGGTCACAGGAACAAAATAACATTACAAAGATACTACCTACATCCAATGCCTTGGATGCTGCTGCTACTACTACTACTACCCACAATGTGGGCTCTCACTTGCCGGCGAATTTCACCGAACCATCATCTGTTCCATTGTTCATACAGTTTATGACAAAGCTTAGATCATCCTTGAAAAGTCATAGCAATCTTTCTCTGCTTCTTATTACTATTATCGCTCTGATTTTCTTCATTCAGGTGTGTACTTTAAACCTGAACTTTAGATACATTTATTTTTTTCTCATTATGTAAATGAAACTGTCAGGATTCTTGGACTAGCAGTACTTGTGTGTTTTTTACAAACTATAGTGTTAAAAGAAATTGCAGTTACTGGCATCAAATTGCTTGAGTTCGCATTCTGTCACTTCAGCTGTGTGACTGCTCAATCAAATTGTTCCAGCCCCATATTTTTCACATGAGAACCGAATTTCAGGAATCTAAAATTCGTATTTCAGCTGTTGAGTAACAATGATTAAATAGAATCATCCGCACCCTCAATTCTCATGTTTTCTCTGGAAGCATCTTTGTTGGGCTTTAGTGCTTTGGTTACCAATTCTTTTTCTTTTTGTTTTTTCTGAATTTCAATCTTGTAACATTTTGGATTTAATGGTATTGTGTGTCTGTAAAGATTTATCTTTCAGCATAATTCCAAGACAACTAATACTGATAACCTTTTATTCTCTGCAGCAGTTTAGCATACTTGTGCTATTGGCAAGGCCTCAACATGTACACATGAACACTCCTGTAGACTTCATGAATACGATGAACAATGAGATGAATAGAAATCCTTCAGACATAGCGTGGATGGAGAAAAGAATTCATCACCTTAAAGATGAGATGTACATGGTTGAGAGTAGGCTTGAAAGGATGCGATATGAACATTCGCTTTTGAAAAAACAATTAAAAGACCTAGAACAACACAAGTAGCCTCATTGTTCAATCATATCATATCTCTCTCTCTACAACATCTTTTTGTATATATGCATGTTATATCTGAATATGACATTTAATTTCGTAAATTCATTCTTCCTCTTTGTAAGTGAGGACGTTGTGTTCTACCCAAAGTAAAAGAAAAGAATCTGTGATTCATGGGTTGTTTGCCAGCATCCGAAAATAACATTAGTACAATGTGCTACTATTATAATTTTGAGGTTAAATTGCACCTTGTGTTTCCATCAGTTTGATTGCCATTTTGGTCTGCTTCATATTTTTTCAGTTTTTAAAATCTAGTCTCTTGCGTCAATTTAATTGAAGGGTAAAATGACATTGCCTGATAGAATAGTAAAGGAAAAAAATTTACTACAAATAAACAGGAAAATAGTGCTGAAAATGAGAACTGAGTCATTATTCAAGAGGAATGCAATTGAATTTTTATAACTAGTAAAATACGAAAATTAATTGCCCATTAAGTTAGAGGGACCAGGATTGCGCGTAAATGTGATAGAATCAAAATTACTTGCTCAGAACAAAATAAACATATAGACCCGTGAAGATATATTTTAAGGGCTTGTTTGGATATATTATTTATCTATTAGATAAAATTGACGTTTTAAAACTATGCAACGTGCCCTAAATTAACTGTTCAAATAAAGAGATTCATCGAGTTAGAATTGTGTAGCGATTTGACGGATGTGCTTTGTTAGTGATTTTATTAAAGATTTGGTGAATATGTTTTTCAGTGCTTTTATTAGAGATTTAGCTGATATTACCCATTCAATTATTCATTAAAATTAGGGTATCTTACAACTTAACTTTTATAAGACACATCAACTCTTATTAAAAATAACATTATATGCAGCATAAAACTATTAATATTTTAGATTTACTTTTATTTCTATTAAGTTTCCGTTGAACCAGTTCTCTATCAGTGTTGATTGATTTTAGAATAATTTTACAGATTTAACATGATTCCACTGGTTTGATACATATTTTATAAATCATCAATCTTATACAACAACCAAATCAAACAGGAAATCGATTCCCGGCTAGAACACATGAATTAAAAAGAACTTCACGTAATTTAGTAAAAAAAAAAAAAATACACTTTTATCCAAAGCAATCAACCATGTTTGTTTTTTGTGGTTATAGTTCAACGATACTACAGTTGCATGTCGTGACGTATATGAACTATTTTCTTAAAACTAAGAAACACTTTTAGAAAAAAGAAATCGAACACCATCATATTTTTTTCTTTTTCCAAACGCGCCTAGTCCCTACCATGGAAGAATAATCTACACTAATTTCTACATATGGACCTCCCAAAACCCTAATAACTTTCTCAAAATGTTTTTTTGGAGTAATTGCACATCAATTTTGTGAAGTGCAATACAGCTGCATTTACGCAGAAAAAAGAAGCTACACATGACCTCCTTTTAAGTAGGCACATTCATATTTGTTCTGGATTCATCATTTTTCTCCCTAATCCTTTTCAAAAAAAAATATTTTCTTGCTTCCTAAACTCCTTATTTGCTAACATTTTGATCATGTTGTCAACATTAACTAAACACACATTACTAAACCTTATACTTATATATTATGTTATTTTTCTTAGAAGGATTTGGTGCAAGGTTGATCATTAATTTTGCACACTATTTATATCAACAATAAAATAATGTATTAATTGGAAGTATAAAAGGATAGTTCGGCTCTCTCACAATCATTACTATTTAATAACCTATCTTTTATTAAGAACAATATCTAACAGCAAAAAATAATTTTGTAATTATATTATTGAAAGCCAATAAGATTATATACATATATATAAATAAATAAATGTGAACTGGATGTTATTTTTTGTAAGAGATGTTAAAATATCAATAGTCTTAATTTTGATAGGAGAATTGAATGAATAATATTACGATGATGAGTCGTGATAGAAGATGTAAGATCTGTTAGGCAATTCTCCATAATGGAATTTTATGATATAGCAGCCTCTCTATGCATGTGCGTGATAACGTGTAAAAGCCAAAGAAACCCACCCTTTACGTTTTTGCATGATTAACTCGGATATACATGCAGCTAATACGATAATAACACAATACTTTTTCAGTTTTAAGAAATTTTCTTCATTCTAATAAAATATTTATATGATTTTCTTTTTGTATATTATTAATTGAAGATAAACTAATTAAGGTGAAGAGTAGAGATTTATAAATGACAAAAAAATAATTTGTACTATTTTAAACCTTGAAAACAATACATGAATAGTTTAAAAATGGGAAACTTAAACATATATGAAGTAGTATTTCATAATTATCAGAATTAGTAGCATTATCTTATTGTCTTATTAGCTTAATTCAAAGAATCATGCATATTTAGAATTGATTGTATATTGGACGAGTATAACATATCTATAAACACATATATCAATATCGTGTGTAAAATTAATAGCATATATTATGTAATAAGGGAGAGGTTCGATTGTTAGTTATATAGGTTTAGAAAATATTTAGTGGAAGCAATTACTCTGAAATTCTCAATTGGAGATGCTTAATGTAGAAAAAAAAATAAAGAATTATACCTATAAATACATGAGTATAAGGGTTAAAACGCCCTTAAAGTATTGTTATTTATTTTATTTTTTAATATTGATAAAAAAAATACATCTATAAGCACAGGGAAATCAAAATATCGGAGGAATATTTTACACAAAATTCACGAAAAAAATAATTTTATATCTCTCCCTTGTGCATGTATGATTGATTGTAGGAAATCAATGTCGAATTAATTTCTCAAAATATTCGTTACTATTGCACCGAAAAGCAGTTCTATACATTAAAAGAAATAATAAAAAAATATCAAATTGGCAATTAAAAAGAATATAACAAACCTTGTTACAATTTTTTTGTGATGTTCTTAGAATTTTGACAAACTGTTTCCATATGAACAAGATGTGTACTAAGATTACACGTTTTCCTCATATAAATTAATGTCTTGTTCATTCTCAAAGATAAAAACGCTTTTTTTCTCGTTATTTTCTTATTTCCACTTCTTTGTATTTTCTACCTCCACAATGAAACCTCTATACCCTTCTCAAACCCTAGTCCTTACTTCAACCACAAACGTAAAACAGCTTCAGTGCCTAACCATGATTAACCAACCATCGAAACCGCACAAAATTGAGAAAACCATAAATAACTTAGAAAACCCTAACTTGTCATCATCATTCTCATCACCATTGAGGTGTTGGAGCTCAAACAAAGTTGGAAAGAGATGGATGGAGTACCAAGGTGTGAACAATTGGAAAGGTTTACTTGACCCATTGGATGACAATTTACGTGGTGAAATTCTTAGGTATGGTCAATTCGTGAGTGTTGCTTATAAATCCTTTGAGTTTGACCCTTCCTCACCCTCCTATGGCTCTTGCAAGTTCCCAAAAACCACACTTTTTGACAAGTGTGGTTTCCCAAACACAGGGTACAAGGTCACCAAACACCTATATGCAACCTCGGGAATTGAGCTACCTCGTTGGTTGAACAAGGCACCAACATGGCTTTCAACCCAATCTAGCTACATTGGCTATGTGGCAGTGTGTGAGAATGAGGAAGAGATCAAAAGACTAGGTCGTAGAGACATTGTTATTGCATATAGAGGAACAGCCACATGCTTGGAATGGCTTGAGAATTTCCGTGCCACTCTCACCCACCTCCCAATGCCATGCAAAAGCTTGAGAAACTTTCCCAAGGACCAAACCACACCCCCAATGGTTGAGAGTGGGTTCTTGAGTCTCTACACCTCTTCAACTAACTCCTCCATTAGTCTTCAAAACATGGTACACAAAGAGATCGGTAAGATCCTCCAAAGCTATGGCAGTGAATCTTTAAGTTTAACCATTACTGGTCATAGTCTTGGAGCAGCTCTTGCCGCTCTCACTGCATATTATGTTAACACTACTTTTGTTCGGTTGCCGATAACGACCGTCATATTATTTGGCGGTCCACGTATCGGCAACCAACGCTTTACATATCATTTAAAGAAATGTAAAATTAGGATTTTACGAATAGTCAATTCTGATGATATTGTTACCAAAGTTCCAGGATTTGTATTCTATGATGGCTACATGAGAAGTCAAAATGTTCACTTAGCAAGAGTACAAAGGTGGATCATAAAAATGATGGAGAAAGAAGAGAGGGTGTACTCTGATGTTGGAGAGGAGCTTCGCCTTTGTAGTAGGGATTCTCCCTACCTTACAAGCATTAATTTTATAACTTGTCATGAGTTGAACACTTATCTTCACCTTGTTGATGGATTTGTAAGTTCCAAATGTCCGTTCAAAGCTAGTACAAATAGGTTCATCACATGATATATATATTAACCTTTCTTAAATCAGTAATGTTTGGTTAGGTTAAGAGTATCTTAATGGAACTTTGTTTATGAGACTGTTAACCATAAGATAGATTCATTATTGTTTAGGGTTTAGGGTTTATGATTCATTATATATATATATATATATATATATATATATATATATTTGTTCTAGCCTAAAATATTTTAGTATGATTATGATTTTTAAAGCTTCTAGTTAGAGCATCCAGAATTCAATGAGTTTGTTCATAGTAAGATGTGTATTTTATAAGTCTTAGCTAGTTTTTCTATTATCTTCCAGATCTGAACTATATTATCTAATCCTAAAAGTTTGTATTATTTTCAACTAATTTCAAATATCAAAAGAAGATATTCCAGTGATTTTCGCGTAAGACTTTAGTTAGTTTAAATGAATCTTTTTCTTAGTTATTAGTAGGCCCTATAACCAATCCATTAGATAAGTTATTTCCTTTTAATAAGACATGCATGCACGCACACACACACATATATTACTACTTGGTTTATAATTTTGATAGAAATATAATTGATATTTTTGTTTGAAATTCTACATCAATTAGAGATTAGGTTAATTTATAATATATAAGTGGGATAAACCTTACCTTACAAGTTGATTTTGTGAGGATGAGTTAGACTTAAACTCACTTCCTAATATGGTATTAAAGTATATCCTGACGAGGTTTGTTAGACCTATTGTATCACTTGCTACCAGGTTGTTATCAGATACTCACAAATATCTAGTCTCACACATGACATATACATGTCTCGACGTGAGTGAGATATGATAGAGATCTCACATCGATAAAAAAATTAGGGCAATTCACATTATATAAGTAGAGACAAACCTTATCTTATAAGCCGATTTTGTGAGGATAAATTTAATTTAATTTACTTTCTAATAATTTTAATTAATTACTAACTTTTTTATTTTTTATTTAGTTTTAATTAATTACTCATTTATCCTTAATGGATAGAGTATTGATTAAGAATAATCTTAAGAAAATATTAAATGTATAATTACTTCTAAAAGGTATATATAACTAATTTAGAACAATTTCTTTTCTAAAGGTTATATAGCACAACAAAGGAAGGAAGTATTTAAACAATTATTGTTAACAGTTATTTAAATCATATGTATCATATGTGTGTGTGCAGGCTTGTGTGTATGAATTTTCATCCATTCATAGTTAATACATCTGTATTTGCTTAAGTTTTTCCCTTTTCACTTTTACATTTGTTTAAAATATTTATTTCATTTTTGTAAGGATTAACTCATTAAAAATATTGTTATAAGTTTCATAAAATATTTGATATTCTAAATCGTTTGATAGTTCAAGATCGTTTAATGGTACAAGATCATTTATCTTTACCATTTTGTTTATTTTTGTCAATTTATATGCCTTTAGAGCATCTAATAGCATCAGACCCTCTACTTTGTATCAAATTCTAACTTCTTTTACTTGTCATTATGAAAACACTGTTTATGTGACTTCTCTACTAATTTAGACTTTATTTACAAAAATTAGTTATAATGATTTTTTGCTATAAATATAACCTTGTAGTAACCATTTTGTTAAATTGAAAGTTGTAGTTTCACAACCTATATGGGTTCCTTTTGTAAAAAAAAAAAAAAAAGACTACAATTTTTATGCATTCTTTAGATAAGGAGTTACATAAAGAGTGAATAGCTTACCTAATGTGATTTATTGTGAATTGGAGTAACAGAGAAGGTAATAAGTCTTTATTGTCAATCCCACCTTTCTTCATACCACTTGCTTCCCCAACATTATCCTTCTTTCCATTTGAAAATTTGTGCAAATCGAGCTATTTTGTCTTTATGAAATCATCTACTTCTCTTTTATTCTTTACCTTTTTGTCTCTATCCTTTATTATACCTTCAATGTTTTTATGAGATTTTGATTTTGAAGATTCTAGTTCCAACTTGTTTTCAAATTCCAAATAAGAGATACCATCCACTTTGTCATTCCTCCATGCCCTAGATTCACACATTTATTTAACAATTGAGTTTTCTTCTTCAAACGAGACATGACATGCTTCTATTTATTCTCATCTTCTTACTTAAGGGTATCGACTGAAACTCTATGTGGTTTATCCAACACAATCTGAACACTCATCTATAAGATGTCTTAAACTGATTTACCATAAAAGATGCCTTTAAAAAAAAGTAAACTGGTTCAAATACCATTTCAACCCACAATAAACAAGAGAAACATGTTTATATCACTAAACATCTTTATATGACTTCTCATACCTTGCAGATGGAGATAGTTACAATAAAAATAAGGTTGAGACATGTTGTGATGGTTACAACCTCTGATTTTGTCTTCTAGTAAGTCCTTATTATTGGTAAAGAAAATTGATAGGCCAATTTGAATATTACTGGTTTGATGGGCTTGTTATCATTGGATGCCTTCGTGTCTTGCTATTTACTTTGTGAATCATCTATTGATAAACAACTACGATCATATGCTAATACATCATCATATAATAGTAGATCCCTTCAAGAATTGTTTGATGAAGAATCGTACTTAATTCAATATGAATGAACTAATATAAATGATTTTTTTTATCTATGTTTCTATTATATGAGTAGAAAATTCATATTTTGTCTAGCTTGTTTTTCTAAGTTGTAAAAAAAAAACATCTATTAAGTTGTGGGAATAAGACTTATTTAGTCTAATAAGACTATATTCATTAGTTGTTAAGACGTGGACAATTTAAGACATGTCTACTATTTGTCAGTGAAAAAAATTGATAACAAATATAAAGAAATATTTTAAATTAATATTTGAATTATTTACCAACCTTTTTAATATTATTTTTAGCATATTTACAATTATATACTAGTGTTTTCCGTGAAGTCTGATTTAGGTTTTGGTTAAAAATATTTTAACCACAAATAATAAAATTTAGTTCGATTTGAATATAAAGAAAATATAAACCAACTCAATTTTTACTCTTTGATTTGGATCGATTTTGTAGCTTTATTATATTATTTTTATTTTTACATATATTTGATCCTTTTTTTTTCTTATATGATGAGTTAATGTTATATTATGATGAATGATTTCATTATTTACTTAACTATAATTAAATATTTATTCTCTTCAATAATGTGTATGGTATTAAACAATTTGTTACTCATCTTAACAACTTTCTTTATTTTTTATTACCAAAAGAACTAAAACAAAATATAAGGACACAAATGGTGTTTTACACTTTTACAATAAAAGAAAAACAAAAACAAATGTGATTATAAGGTATTTATACATTTTGGATAAATATTAGATAATCCTTGGGATCTATCTCTCATAAATTCAACAAAGCTCCATTCAAAACATAAACATCAAAACCAATCCCTCTATATTATTTTATTCTAGTAATATTTATTTTGTTTTAGCTCTTTTATTTCCCAAAGTTAACAACATAATTTTGACAACACTAGAACAAATATTCTTCCACCTCAAGTTATATGTCAAGCATATTAATAATATGAAATAAAATAATATTTATTTTTGTTTGGTTTAGGTCGATTTTAGAAAAATAAAATCCAAATTGATCCATTTTTTAAGCTATTATCAGTTTTTTAGATCAAATTTTGATTATCGATTATAAACATCCCTACAATTATATACATCAGAATCTTCTAAATATTCTTGTCATGGGCCTGATAATTCATCAATATATTTAATTAGTTAATTATTAAATAAAGTTTAAATATGTGTAAGGATATATGTTTTATGTTTGAAAGCAACATATATTTATTGAGAATCAATTTGCTATAATTAATATTAAACAAAACTTCCAATAAGTAGTTTTATAAATAATAAAAATTGTTATTCCAATGTTTGATAAAACCTTTAAAAGAATTAATTGATCATGAAATAAATTAAGAGAGGACAATTCAAGTAATTAATTTGTCAAATATATTTTATTGTCTCTATTTAGAACTTGATAATAGAAGAAGGAAATTTAACCTTTCACACCTGAACTTCTATCAAAAAGTATTAAATATCAAGTGTATAGTTTCTCACAAATTATATAGGACAAATATCAACAAGTATTAAATATCAATAAGTATTAAATATATATCGGACAAATTATTAAACGATCATTACAACTATAAATTTGATATAGTATTAAAAAATATTTGAGTATAATTAATTGGATATCACCAATTTCATTTGATATCACTTGAAAATTAAATTGATATAAAATACTTGTAAAACTTTGTAAAATATGACAAATGATCAAAATTTATATACTAATAACTATATAAAAAATAGATTATCTTGAAAATATCATACTTTTAATTAAAAAAGTGTCAGACATTTCCACTTTAAAAATTAATAGTAAATTTTTTTTTGTTAGTGGACCTGAATTTTAAACTTCAGTAACCTTATAATGCTGGTAAAAAAAAAACTGTTATATTTTGCAACATACCTTAATCAAGTAATCTATCTAGCTAGAAACAAGAAGATATTTAAGGGGTCATTTTCAATTATTTACTAGTATCAATTATATCTTACAATTGTTTTTATCTTTTTTTATTAATTTTTTACTAGTATCATACTCTTAAAAATGAAACATAATAAAAAAAATGGTCTTATCTAATAAACTCAAATACAAAAAGGTTTAATTTTATTTAATAAAATCATCTATAAAGTACTCTTCATTTAATGGTATTCTCTCTATTCATTATTGAGGTTAATGAGAGATATTTCAGAAAGGAAAAAGAAAGTTGTTCTTACATTGAAATTAAAAAAATTAAATGATACTTACTAAATTCTTATGTGTCGTACAATACCACTTTAAGTAAGTGCTACAAATACAAATAAAAAATCAGAAAAAGTTAACAAAAGGGGACCCCTAAAGGAAACCAATCTTAGGCTTCCTTTGGAGCACCATGCACCCCAAAATGTAAACATACAAAATGGAGGTCATCCATCATTATTAATTAGTTAATTATTCAAACCATTTATAACATTGTGATAATATAAAGGTCTAAGTTGTGGTTCTAAAGAGAAACATCCACTATATATCTATAGTTTTGGAAATCCTAACAATTATGTCTCTATAGAAACATTTGCATTTTTGTCTTCTATAGTACCTTAACAGTTCTTCAACTACAATGAAGTGACGATTGATAAACTACTCGCATTAAAAGTTAACATTGTATAGAATGAGTGGAGAAACTTCATCATATATATTAAGAAAAATAAATAAATAAATAAAACTTTTTTATTAGTTAAAATTAGCTAATGAACAAATTAAAGATAACAATTAAAAAAAAGCTGTATAAGATAACTAGTATAAATTAGTTTATATATGAATTCATTTTAATTTATTTATACTTTGAAAAGTAGACATTTATAGATAATATGGTATGATAATGATTTGATAACAATCAAAAGAGAATGACACATTAAGCACAATAATTATATAGATCTTTTTAGAAGATTTCCAGCCTACCTGTGACAACCTATTACGTCATAATCTTATGTCACCAAACACTTAGATGAGTAATCAATTTATTAAGTATTAATCAAGTGCTAAGATCATTTTAGATTATTACATTCCTTATATCTCAAACCAACCAAGTTGAAAAAAGAGAAACCGTTACAATCCAACAGAATAAAAAAAAAAAAAACCTCATACCCTTAGAAAACAATAACAAAGTTTGATACCAGATTAAAGCTTGAAAAAAAAATCAATTTATTTGATCCTCATGTACTATATTTCATGGTATGTTCTTTAATTGGCAAATAAAATATATTGAACATAATTACTTAAGATATTCCAATCCATTACTATACAAAGAAATTTTGGACAAGTTTAAATGCTCTTCAAATTTGTATCTTCTTATATTAGAATTTTGTCTTGACAATAAATTGTATTGGTTCATAAGAATTTTGTTATCTTTCTTAGCCTAACCCCTAATTAATAAAACAAAATTTTGTTGATAGTATACTACATCTACCACGAGTAACAAGCCAAATTTTTAAAATGTGTTGTTGGAATTTAAACTAAAAAAGTGCATTTATTAAAATATAGAGAAGTTATAAGCATTAGGAGAAAAATTAATGATATGTCTAAATAGAAAGATAGAACATTTAAGAGATATTCATTCTAAAAGCATTTCCAACCATATTCACGTTCGTATGCTTAGAATGCAGAATTTTAGATTTATATATTGTTTTTACGAGGATCTAAGTGCGAACTCTTTTGAGATGAGTTGGAGTTAACTTAACCTGTGAGTTTGAATAGTGAATGATTTGAGCTTGGTGATTCGAAGATGAAGATACTCCGAGGCTCAAGTAAGTAAATAATTAAATGATCAAATAAGCATGGGTAAGTAGGTGAAGTATAGTATATAAGTGATTGAAAAGTCAAATGTGAAAAAATGAGTACTTCCTGGTGAGTGGAGTGGTATTTATAGAGTGTGTTGGGCCCAGGTTGGACGATCAGTTGCACAACCCAGAACTAGAACAACCAACTCAACAATTGTCAAGTGCAAGTGGAAGTCAATCTATTGAGTTGGTTATCGCGTATCTCGAGCACGAGTGTAACTGCTTGGAATATCTCGAGGGCAGGTAGTACACAAGCCCTCCAAGCTCCGAGTTAGGCACTGATGAGTGAACTTAAGTTGATGTTTTGGGGATAGATTACGTATATACATAATTTAAATCCATGGTCAATGGTCCCATCATCTTTATTGGCATGACTAACCCTTGAGATTTACAACTTTTGTAGCTAAGCTTTAAGAGCCTAGCTCATGGAATCGAGCTTTGAGTATAGGTTAGGTAGCGAATATAGCTCGAGTGGCCAAGCTTGGGTGTATAACTTGTCTGACCGAGCTTGAGAGTATAGCTTGTGTGACCGAGCTTGAGATACTTTTTTGAAAAGTAACTCCCCCTTTTTAAGACGTTAATGAGAGATTTTATGTATAATGAGTTCAGAGCCTTTTACCTTTCGAGGTGTGGCGAAGAAGAGATAACATGCTTTAGTCACTACTAAGTTGTCATATCGATATGACATATTGAAATGGAAAACACGTGGCAATGTTTAGTTGGGTGATATGGTTTACACATGGCCATAATTTAGGGAGACAAAGTGTTTGGGCGAAATGTTATGTTTCAAATGCATTCAACGCTTCATCTTCTCCAATCTTTTTTGTCTTTCAAATGCTTGGCCTATATAAGGTTTGGAAGTGTGTTTTCACTGTTAGTTGCTCGACTTTGAGAATCTCCGCTCTTGCTTTTTGAGTCTTCAGTCTTCCAATTCTTCATTGTGTTAATGAATTTCTTGGTAAGTCTTTTTATTGAAATCATGTCTTCCTTTTCATCTTTTAGTTTTGGTTCTGATGGGGTAGCCCCCTAACTGAAACGGAGGTTCTCCCCATTGGAATAGATTCTTCCCCTTTTTCCTCTAATTGGACAGAATCTTTCTCTGTCAAAGGAGATGTTTGGAGGAAACCTCGACTCCTCCCTCTTTAATCGTGGTAGCCATTGTACCAGAGTCCTCTACTGCGGCAGAAACAACCGTTCAGGTTGCTGCCGAGACAACGAGGAGGGGAAAGGTGGTGGCTACTCTCTTAAAGCATAAGGCTTCACCTACTACAACGACAAAGCCCTATAAGAGAACGAGGAGGGGTAGGTATCCTCCCATCACCAATCTCGATTATAGTTGGGTAGGACGTAAGATGGATGCATACTTGTCCAAGTGCTCTACTCGCCACATGAGAAAGTTCATGAACCATTATGACATATGTATCGAGGACCTTGACAACTATATCTCGGTAGTAGGTTATAAGAGGTCGAAGCGAGTGTATAGGAAGTCTCCTCTCAACGCTAAGGATTTCACTTATGTATATAAATACTTTTTCATTTTTTCATTACTATTTTTTAGGCTCACATGTTGATGGTGATGAATATGGCTCCAAGCCAGCTTCACCTGAATAGTTGGGCCTTCTTGAAGTCGTTTCAAATCCTTTGTAATTTTTTATACGTTGAGTCAACTGTGAATAAATTCATGTATTTTTATCAACTAAAGCATGGGCCCAAGATCACCTGGGTCTTGTTGATCTTGGCTCAGTATGGGCAACTGTCCATCATATACTCTTCTTCTTCCAAAAACTTCAAAGATACTTTTTTTCAAAGTAAAACATAAGAAAAATGATATCTAAAGAGCGTTCTTTTTTACAACAACTTCGCTATTGCTCTTGTACTGGCAGATACCTGTCAAGTTTAAGTCAAGGGTCAAGTATTGATCACTCCTTGTAGTACAAACAAGTTGTCGAGACAGTGCATAACTATTATGCTCACTTCAAACCTTCAAATGTGCTTGTATAAACCAAAATTCCTACAATGCAACATAACAAAATCTGGGCTACAAATAACCTGATAGAGGTAAGAAAGAAAAGACCTACTCAAATAATTTATTGCTAACAAATTAAGGAAATGTCAAGCTAAAACATAAGGCTTAAAGGAGGTCCTCTGCAATGAATACTTTTTCATATATGTTTCTAGCCAAAGAGCAACCCTACGAAACACCACAATTGCTCTACTAAGTCATATACTAGCTCATCTCAATGAACATCGAATACACACCACTGTCATCAAGAAGCAAGGCTCAATTAATAACCTTCAAATGTGACCCGTTAAGCACCAACCTTAGTAGGAAAAATTAGTTTTTCTAATATTTCCTAGAGATTCAAGACCAAGTTTTTAATTGCACTAGAGTAACCACCTCCACTGCATCAAAACTCTTATTCCGAAAAACAACATTATTTCTAGAAGTCCATAAGGTCCATATTATGCCCACCCACACAATTTTTCATATATTATTACGTTTGAGAGTTTAGGGTTTAGGTCCATATTGTGCCCACCCACATAATTTTTCATATATTATTACGTTTGAGGCTTAACCCCATCTCAAAACTTTGGAGATGTTCCTTTGCTTTACAATGGTGTGGAGATACATTACATAAATACCAAATCTTGCAAACCTCCTTACAAGTGGTCAATTGTTTCTTCATTTATTTGATAAATCACACATCAAATTTTTCCGCACTTAATCCATTTTTTTAAGATTATCTAGTGTAGGTACATTGCCTAATAAAACCCTCCAAGTACAAAACTGGACAATAGGCATTGCCTTAATTTTTCAAAACTCTCTATAAAGTTGTTATTCTTCCTCACTCAAACCTTGTATAATCTTGGTGTAAGCTAACTTAATTGAATATAAAACCACCCTATGCCCTTTCTACATCCACTCACTATCAAAGTCCTTCTTAATTGTACAATTATGGATGTATTGCATAAACTCTTCAACTATTGGTTTTTTTTCCCTCAAATCATCCCCTCCTCCATCTAAAGTCCCATCTCCACTCATTGTCAAGCAAGATTGTTCACCTTAGATTTCTTTTGACAAGAAATTGCCTGTAATACAAAATTTCTTCTTTCTTTTTTCTTTTTTTGAATAAAGAAGAATAAATTAATAGAAATACTTTAGAAATGGTTTCACCCTGTTACAAAATGATTTATTTACAAATTCTACCCTCAAAAAACTATGCATACAAACAACTAGAACTACCCCAAATATTTATAAGACAATATTCTCCCACACAAAATCCAAAGAGAATAAAATTAGTTGAACTGCTAGAGGCTAATCTCTAGAATAAGGACCTGCATGAGGTGACCACTAGTAGAAAAATAAGCTTTAACGTCTTCTTTTTATGACGGTTAAAGACGTAAACGATGTAGTCAGAAATGCGGTGGCATTTTTGTAAATAAATGAACAATCCCACGTCGGTTGGAATAAACAACCGTCATTGACCTATTTATAAAAAAGAAAAATTCAAATTTTTAAAAGTTGTAGAAGGCGCGTGAATCCCACGTCGGTTAAGAGGCCATCACCGACGTGGGATTGTTGTCCACTACGTCGGCTAAGGCCTCATAACCGACATGGTGTATACTGTATGACAAATTGGGGAAAATTGGGAAAAATAGGTGAAATTAGGGCACACACTACGTCTGTTCTGGGCTTTGTAACCGACGTGGTGTGTTAACAGTAATTTTTTTAAATTTCAGAGCATGCACCACGTCGGTTGGGAGTCCAGAACCGACGTTGTGCTTTTATTTTATTTCAAACGCGCCTTTTTTTCTTCACTTTTCTTCTTCTCCGTTGCGCGCATATTCTTCCAGGCACTGTTCCGGCGTCTTCTCCTGCACTTTTCGACCTCCATTTGCACCTCATTCTACTCCATTTTGCTTCTTCTTGTTCGCATTTTTGAGAGCTTCGATTTGAACGGTTCTATTTTCGATTTCAAGTTCGTTCATGCTTCATTTGGTTTGAAGCTGTGCGCCATTCTTTCTCTTCCATTTTCTTTTGCTTTTACTAATATTGTTATTGTATTGAGCATTTGTTTGTGCTTTGTGGTTTCGGTAGGGTTCGTTTGGCGGATTTGGGTTTGTTTGTGTTGTTGGTTTTGGTGTCACCACTGCGGGTTCGGTTTTGGCATCACCACTATGCTACAAGAGGTGTGTTTTTATCTTCTTTGAAATGGAAGAACAATATGTGTTGAATGTTTATCTATATCATTAGAATGCTTGTTCAA
>Ga0099824_1001545_pt1 | contig 32593 bp, 19 predicted proteins | sample SiratrowhiteBW_FD_76837 | JGI IMG/M metagenome (GOLD analysis project Ga0099824, IMG submission 76837) | Root nodule microbial communities of legume samples collected from California, USA - Siratro white BW | ecosystem: Host-associated > Plants > Roots > Nodule | place: USA: California... | reverse complement strand
TTTTTTTTTTTTTTTTTTTTTTTTTTTTTTTTTTTTTTTTTTTTTTTTTTTTTTTTTTTTTTTTTTTTTTTTTTTTTTTTTTTTTTTTTTTTTTTTTTTTTTTTTTCTGGCAGTCATGCAACGTTAGGTCTCTATAAAAAGCTCCTTCATCGAGCACCAAAGGCGTTGAATAGGTACCGCAGTAACCTTGATTGCACTTGAAGGTTAATCTACATTGTATAATTTCATTCGGAAGTTTTTGTCAATATCAATGTGCAGGTGGGAGATGTCTGCGCAGCCAAAGGTTGTTGTCAAAATTGAAAGCGAAGAAGATATGCTGGCTTTGCAAGTGAGTGTTGTTTAGGGCAATTTTTTTGCATTAGCTAAGTTTTTTTGTGTAATCTATTTAAAAAATTGTACTAGGTACTTGGCTGGTATAATGCATCAAGAAAAATGTTAGCGGAACACTTTTTTTTGCACTCGATACTATCGGCTGAAGTTTATTGAAAAACACAATTTTTTGGTGTCTTCTTGTTTTTTGAGTCTCACTCATTATTTTTGTAGTTTCTAATGAGTTTTAACCAATAATAAAGAGTGTGTTGTTTGCATTCCTTATACATTAATCTGTTATTTGATCACAATGAAATTTGATTCGGTAAAGATTGCTCTAGTAAGTAGTGCAGTTATTCTGTGAGGACAAATATTGGTAGCTCTTCAATTTTAACAAAAAAGGATAGCATAAAAAGGTTTAATGTTATCCGCAAATATAATTAGAATCAAGTAGTTATAGACTATGTTGTTTATCTACTAGTTTTATATAAACTGTGGTGCCATTTGTTTGTGTTTTTTTCCTAGGGTATAAATATTGTTAATTAATGAAAACGTGTTTATAAAAATGGTGATAGTTTCTTGACAACATAGTTTTAATTTTTCCTTGGAAGCCAGCAAGCAAGAGTAGCTTCTGAAAATGTTATATCATTAAAGCACTCTTTATCAAAGCTTATTCAAATGCACCATATACTTGACATTATTATCTATTGGTATTATCTTTGTCTAACAGAATCAATTCCTCTTCCATCAATTGCTTTACTTTCTCCAAAAGTAGACTACACTTAATTTCTCTGAAGTAGATTATAAACCAATTAATCTGATTTCCATTGTCTTCTTCCATCATTTTCCCTATGATGCAATTGCTACACTTTTTTCTTCCTATTTATTATTCTTTTTATGAATGGCTCCTTTTATCTAAAGCAGGTTTTGTTTTTTGTAAATTATTGCTTAATGAGTTAGGAAAGGGCTAAATCTCTGAAGTTACCCACCCATATCACAATTGATGCTGGGAGAACACAGATTGCACCAAGTGAGTATTTGAAAACTCCATTAAGTAGTTGCTTATAGATATCGAGTAGCTTTTATCATGTAATATGAAATTTTGTAAATGAGAACTTTCAATTCTTAAAAGATTATTTAAAAGACAATACACTCTTGGATTAAGTGAATCTTCTCTTTCTCTCTAACACATTTTGCCATAGATCTTGATTAAATTGTGTGATGTGTGACTGTATCTATGGAAGCCATCTATGAAGCTTTGATTCTTGCATTTGCTTCAAGTATATGTTTGGATATGTATCTGATATGGAAACTCTTAGATGGTTCACCAGTATCTTTGAAGCATCGTAGTTTTTTGTTTTTGAAAATCTAATGAAGACAGATGAGATACAGATGCTTGTATAGATAAAATCATAGAAACATTGCCCCTTGATGAACTCAATGTTGAAGCTGTCCACTTTACCAATGATATTCAAGGACAAGATACGTATTATTCCTATTTGTAGGCAGTAGGCAATGATTTATGATAACAATGGATTATAATTTTCTATTTTATTACAGTTCAACAACTACTTCATTTAGATTTTTGGAATTGCAACTATATATTTATTATGTGTTATGAATTCTTTATGTATGTGTGTGTACATTTATCTTGCACATATTGTATCTTATATATTTCAATAGTAGTTGTGTTGTGTTACTGTGTCTATGCATCATAGGAAGCTACGGACAGTTAGACTTGCGACTAGAGGTAGTTTTTCCAGCATCTCACTGAAATTAAATGGTCATCTCATCTCATGGTCCTTTTTTATATTGAACTTTAATTCGTACTCGAAATTTTGGTTCATGCTGACATTCTGAATAGTGGAGTTGCTAAATTGGTTCTTTTGGACAGTCTATAATATGTCTATCTCATGTGAGAAAAGATTGTTTGATTTCCATGTTAAATAGTAAAGTTAGATAAATGATTGGCTTTACTTTGGTTATTCGATACATATTCTACTTGTTTTATCTGTATAATATAGTTACTGGTATATATTTAATACGTATGGCAGTTTATTTACATTTTTTTTTTCCTTTTTGTTCTAGATTCCAGAACAGTGATGGCAATCCTTGGTAATACTCTCCTCTTGTCAGTGAACTTTTTGCTTATGCAAATTTATACATGTTTACTTTGATAAAAAAAAAAAATCATTTCTTGTTACTTTTAATTACAAAGTACTATTTTAATTTTATTGTCTACTTTCAAAGATTTGTATATGAAATAGGAAAATGAAACAATACAAAGGTGTTTTATCATTTTCTATACAAATCTTTGAAAGCCGAAAATAAAATGAAAATTTGGTGACTCTTAATTGAAATTGAAAACAAAAATGTAGATTGAAAACATTCTCTGAAATCAAATAGTTTAGTTTTCATTTTATACAACTAGAAGTAGTTTGATGTAAGATGATATTGGTGTGCAGGACCCGTTGAAGTAGTAGATGAGGTAACAGGTGGACTTAAACTACTATGATCTTCTGTCGGATCAACATGGTGCTCTGTTTATCTAGAATCCCGAGTGTTCACCAAGGATAACAGATCCAACTAATTATGGACCATATCAAGATTTGCCGTGTTCTTTGCCTACAAAAGGATTTACGATTAATCTTTAGTTGACAGGTCCACAAAAAGATTTATGGTTAATCTTTAGTTGACAGTGATGATGATGATAAAAAATTTTTGGAGATCCTTGCCGATTAAAACTGTGGAACCATGTTCAGTTTGTATGAGATATTATATCAGGATCGGTGGCCAAAATTTATTCATGGTGGTTACATATTTTTTTGATGCTGGTTCTCAGCCATCGAAGTAAAATTCGGATATGCCATTTTGGAATATGAAAATCTTCTCCCTTGCTAAGGCTACGTGGACAATTTATTGGTATTTAATGTTTCAAAGGCAAATTAGTCATTGGATCTCACTGCATAAAATAATTGCTATAAATTCGAAGTCTTACCACGAAAATCATGCAAACCAAACCATTCAAATGTGATTAGCCACATTGTTTAGTTAACATAGCATGATTTAAGTCTTTTTTGGAGGGCAAATATGTTACAATTGATCAAAATTACTACGCCAAGCTTTTTCCAAAATATACGTCTATTTACTGCACAGAGACAACATCCAACATGATTAAAATTAAGTATTAGAAGTTCCAAAACCTAGGTTGTTTTAAAAAATCCTCAATAAAAGATGGTTCCCTTGGTGAATAAAATATTTTGTATATTTTCTCAACTATCTTTTATAGCTGGATAATGACAAACCATGTAATCTAGCCAACCGTTGGGCCAGGTTAGAACATGCTTAGTTATGGACATTTTATTCTTGCACTCACAAACTTCTTGGATAACCTTCTATTCATTCCAGAACGAGTTTTTAGAAATGTAAGAGGAAAAAAAAAAAAAAAATACAGATGAATAAAGGATAATTAAAGAATTAACGGGGTACTAAAAGTTAAGACCTTATTCTTGTAAGGCTGGAACAGGCCTTAAACACGCTCCTAGTTTTCAATGATATACGAAAAGAGTTTCATGGGATTGGGGAAAGAAAATTGGAAGTTGAACCCCGGTTACTAAACAAATAGGAGCATGTTTAGTGGTGGATGAACAAGTAGTGCAGAGGTAGTTAGCACAAATCATAGATTTGAATCTTCACTTGGCCAATTGCTTGATGCCGGCCTCAAGATATCCAATTGAATTAATGAATGATTTGTCTTCAGCCAGACTGGAGAGGTGATCAATCATAACGTAGCTGGTCCAAACATCCCTTAACTGCAATATCAAAAATTAAAAAATGGTGATTCACTACATAAAATCAAATGCTGTTTTAATATTTAATATTGAGCTAAAAATGAGTCTCCAGACAGAATTATAGAAGCTTCACCTTTTGGACTTTTGTTAGTTGGTAAAAAGTTGCTTTTATTTCAAGCATTTTTGTACACAAAGTGACTCAACTTTTCCTCATTAAATAGAGAACTCCCAAAAAAGTTCTGTCAAACACTACCTAATGTTCATACAGCTATACGAATTTTGCAGTTTTCATGTTCAATCAGCTAACCAAAATTTGTATCAATTGCTTCATAAGCAGTCTATACTTTAGCAGCACTCTATGTAATCACCGATCGTGACGACAAACGTAACTGCTTAGCATTAGAGTGTCAGCATCTTCAAGTTGCAAGTAAATTGAAAATAGCAGTAAGCTCCTACATACAAAATAGGCCTTGCAACTAGTTTCAATCCCGTTCTTCTCTACACTTCTCGTTTTGGTAATGCTCTTATTCAATTCTGAAAGGTTTCACTTTGTTCTCTACAGAAAGAAAAATACATAATTTATATATGATATTTGGTAAGGTGTCATTAATCCTAATATAAAACATTTGTTCAACTTTGCAAATATTAACCTTTCACCTGGCCTGGCTCTTCTGATTTGGATACCACACCATATCATAGAGATTACTTGTGCAGACACTTCAACGTTTTCAGGCTTTAGAAACCACTTGCTTCAAGCACCAACCCTGTTTGCAGATAACTCAACCTCAGCAGATCTATATATTTTGCCTTGCTTCACCCTTCTCTGAGCCCGCCATTACTGCATCAACCATAATACAGGTTTTAAACATTTGTTTTGTGCGTGTTTACCACAATTTAACTAGTGCTCTTATATTCACCCTTCTGCAATTCTCGTAAATTTTGTCTTGGCTTCATCCCTCTCCTCAACATATCATCACGCAATTCAAATGCCTTGTCGAGCTTGCCATTAACACAACAGCCATATATTAGCAAGTTGTATGCAACCAAATCGGGTTTGAGACCTTTCTTTAACATGGTATCCCATAATTTAACAGCTGCCCCTACATTGCCACTTCTGCAATACTCATAAATTAATGTTGAATAGGTAACACAGTCAGGGAAAATACCATTTTCAGTCATTTCAGAAAGAACTTCAGTGGCTTCATAAAATCTACCCAGTCTGCAGAAGCCACGGAGAATAATGTTGTATGTTACAGTGTTAGCTAAAAGCCCTTTAAGCATTGCATGGTGAAGCCCTATAGCTTCGTTCAGATACCCCTCCTTCGTAAGATTGTCAAGAAAGCAGCCATACGTCATTGAATTGGGAGGGACATTTGCAGCCTGCATTTTTTTAAAAATAAGACCTGCTCTGTCCATTTCTCCTGCTTTGCATAAACCATTCATCAAAGCAGTATAAGTCACGACATTAGGAAAGCATTCCTCAGTAACCATCAAATCCCAGCATTCAAAAGCTTTCTTCAGAGATCCTTCTTTGGAGTATGCATCTATCATACTTGTATATATTACATTATCAGGTCTCAATCCGTGATCATGCATATTTTTCAAGAGATCAAAAAATGTTTTCCTGTCTGATTGCTTTAGAGCACCGTCGATAAGAACAGCATGGCAAACCAAATCCATGTTGATTCCTCTTTGAATCATTTCACAAGAAGCACTCAGTGCCTCCACCAATCTTCCTTCCCGGCAATAACCATGTAGAAGTGCACTATAGCAAATCTCATTTAACTTTACTTTCTGCTTGTGCAGAACATCAATAAAATCTCCAGCTTCAGAAACCCTACCAGTAGAGCAGAGGCCACTGATAAGAGGTCTATAGGTATATGTGTCAGGGACAAGGCCCTTTTGAAGCATGTCTTCAAGCAATTCAAAGGCTTTGTCAATGTTGTTATCCCTACAATACCCTTCAATCAACACATTATATGTCACCTCTGTTGGCTTGATTTTCCTTTCAAGTAAATCATCAAAAAGTTTGGATGCTTCTGCCATCTTATTTGTGCTGCAAAGCCCAGAAATAAGTGCTGTGAAAGTATAAATGTTTGGAGTAACTCCTTTCTCCATCATCTCATTATACAGCTCAAATGCTTTTGTTAGTTGTAGGCTTTTGCAATAAGCACTAATCAATGACGTAAAAGTTGTAGCAGTTGGCGCCACCCCTTTATTGATCATCTCAGTAAACAGAGACTCGGCTGCACTCAAATCCCCAAACTTGCATTGGCCATTTATCAAAGAGTTGTAGGCATATAGAGTTTCTCTTATACCATCTTCTATCATTCTATCAAAATAAGATCTTGCAACATCCAACCTCCCCCTTCTGCAGAAGGAATCAATAAGAATGGAATAAGTAATACCATTGGGATGCAAGTTCATCAAACTCATATTATTATAAAGCAACTCTGCCTTATCCAAATCTCCACCTTTGCACAAAGAATTGATCAATGCATTATAAACAAACAAATTCGGCACAAAACCAGACCTCCCTACCTTAACTACCAACTCATAAGCATCATCAATCTTTCCCTGCTTTCTCAATCCATCTACTAACCCCGACACAGCAGCTTCGGATGGAGCAAGCCCCAATTCAACCATATCATCCATAAGCTCAATTCCAGCCTCAAATTGTTGCACCCTACAAAAACCAAGCACCAATGTACAGTATGTAACAACATCAGCTTTCAAACCCTTTACGCTCAAAGATCTTTTAACCTCAACAGCTTCCCAAACTCTATCACCCTTGCAAAGCCCGTGAATCAAGACATTGTAAGTTACAACACTCAAAGCAAACCCATTAGATTCCATCCACAGAATCTTCTCCTTAGCCCTGAAAAAATCTTTCAATTCGCAGAGACTCCGAACCACAGCGGAGCAAGTATAAGGATCAGGTCGAACACCCGCATTCACAGACTCATCAAACACTTCGCAAACCGTTACAAACTTTCTAACTCTCAAAAGCCCGTTCAAGAGGGAACTCAATGTTCTAACCTCAGGCAACAAAGCATTGGCAAACATGAGTCTCACCACGACCACAGCATCAGAAACTCGTGAACTTAGCACGTAACTCTGAACCAGCAAATCGAAACCCAAAGTGGACGAAAACTTACAATGCTTGTAAGAGTGTAGAAAGTGTGAAAAAACGTAGTTTGGGTGGGACCCGCGAAGGAGAAGGGTGTGCAAGAGGGAATTGGCGGGCCAGAAGAGTCTGGACTGAACAAGCGCGTGGACCAAGATGGCGAAGGAGGCTGTGGAATGGTTCATGTTTTTGTGCAGACCCAGAAAGTTGAAGAACCTTAAAGCTAACTTGGAATCGTCCAAGGTGTTGATCAAGACTCGTTCCACGTGATGGGGCCTCAATGCCAATGAAATTGAAGCGTCGTTCAGAGCCACCTTCCAACTCTGCTTTCCTCGAACGATGTCGCAAAGGAGTGACACAAAACGACCATCGTTTTCGTCGTTTAATTTGGACGTGGAGAAGAGTCTGTGGAGAAAAGGGTTGGTGGTGGCTGCGGCGGGGTGCGCCGCGCGAACAACTCGGAGCTTCATTCGCCACCGCCACACTACCCACAAGTACCAGATTTGTTACAACTCAATTGAAAGAAAAACTGCTTAATTTGTTTCGAAAGACTCATCAATTAGTGTGTGTCAAAAATTCTACTAAGTGCACACCAAATGTTCGATAAGTAGTTAAGAGGCAAAAAATACCGGTTCAGTCATGAAAACCAAGTTAAATAATAGCAAGTTTTGAAAAATTTTTGGATTATTGGAACCTAAAATTTTTAACCATTTTAGAAAAGTTGGTCTAAAATTCTGTAACCAGTTTCAACTAGTATTTTTTTTACTGATTATTATTATTATTTCTTTTATTTATAAAATTAGTAGTTATCTATATTAATTTTTAAATTTAATATTGATTCTTGTAATTTACTTTGTATTTAATATTATATAATAATTTATTATTATTTACACATATCTTGCGTGGTTGAATAATCAATATGTTTTTAGAAAGTAAATTAGTTAATAACTACAAAATGTGGCTACCACTGGTGCCAAGAAAACAACACATTCGTTTATTAAATGGACTTTTACTCTAATAAACAAATTAAGTTTGTTAATTGAGTTGAACGTGTCTTAGAATGTTACGATTTTGAAAATAAAATCTTGCTGATAAAAAAACTAAAAACATTAAAAAATAAATTTGTGATCCAAGAGAGTAATTGTAAGTGAATAAAACTAAATTATCTTTAATTAATTCACTTGTTTATATTGAAAATATTTAATTTATTTTTAAACTTTCACTTTTTATATTTGGTGAAAGTATATGCAACTTGATCGTCAGAAAAACAATGTGTTAGCTAAAACTTTCTTTTATTTACATTAAAAATTTAATATTATTATGTTTACTTTTATCATGAATTATGAGTTTTTAAAGAAATTTATTATAAACTTATTTTTTTATGAACAAATTCATTTATATATCATACTTTAGTTCTAATTTAATCATAATTCTTCTAACTATACAAGTTGACACACACATGTGACAATAATTATCTACTTTGCTTAATACGTAAACAACATAATCACTTGTTCTTTTTTGAACTTCGCAAGACCAAGATTCTTTTTATAAATAAATCAAAATCTACAATCTTCATTGTCACCTTTCCAATATGCATCCAATAATTTTGAGTTAGTGTGTTATATTTTGTAGAAATATAATATCATTTATTCGAAAATTATTTTAGTAATTAGAAGACAAAATTTCAATATCCTGAAACTCTATATACATCTCGATACCACTTATATAACAAAATTTATATTAGGTCATGTATGACAAAAAATATTGTATAGAATTAATATTTTTCTTATACTTAATTTCATCAACTTGTTTATTAATATTTTTTTATCTAATACTAAATGAAATTTAGACCAAATAGTTGTTGAATTATAGTTAAGTATTATATTAAATCTCTTTTACACATTTAAGACATAGCCCAACACCATATTTTATTCTTCTATTATATTCAAAACTCATCAATTTCTTCTCAATGTTTTCAATCTCACATTCATAGTTCTTTGTAATTAAAAAATCATGTTATCTCCAACAAAATTCTACCATGAAAATAAAACATTAATATTATAGGTAGTCTTACTTTTTAGTCTAACGACCATGACGTTTTTGTTATATGCTCTTCACTTAATAAATAAATTGTATTCGTTTATCCTTAACAATCAAACCTTTTTAAACTTACTTACAAACAATCACCTACTTCCCTTAATTTAAAGGTATTTGGTTTTCTATATTTTGCATTTGCAACTAAAAATAATGCATTCAAGCTTGATCTATATCAATAATACTGTTTTTACTGGTTTCGAAAGAGGAGTGAACGAATATAAAGTCGCGTTTGTGTTTTTTCATTTCTTTACCAAATGATATTTCATGAATGATATAGTCTTAAGCACATAAAAGTCTTAACATTTATTTGATCCAATTCTCCTTACAATAAGGCTCTATTAACAGTTACATCATTTTTTCTTTAAAAATTCTTCAAGTTTCACCTATCAACAAATTGATTATAATGAATATACATAAACTAGTTTTAACTATTGTTCATAATCTTTTAGTGGAATTAAGAACTTATATATTATTTTTAATACTTTTTGTTATAAACCTATAAAGATGGCAAAGAAAATAAACAATTGAGATTTCTTCATTGGATTAATTCAGAATGAAAAATAAAAGTTATTACTAGTATACTAAAAGAAGACCATGTAAACTTAACACAAAGATCGTAAGTGGTACGAGAAAAGCTGTTATCATTATTTTATGTACTATTTGTATAATATTAAAGTGATAATATAATTATCTAATCTCTTTTAATGAATTTATGGTGCCATCACATTTTTCGTATCGTATTGTTTAATAGCTATAGTACATATAATTATTATATTCTTATTTATAGTAAATTTCATGTACAATGTTCTATAATATTTATAAGATACCATAACGGAGTATATAATCAATTTATAATATGACATAAAATATTATATTTTCAAAATTCTATATATATTACAATGTTTTATAAATATTAAAAATTTAATATTATATCTGGTAATTTACAATTTATTATATAATTTACAATATATAACAAGTTACAAATTATATATTAAATAATAATAAATTTACTTTACACCAGAATGATTCTGTTTTAGAAAATAAAACTGAAAAGAACACGATTTATAAATATAATTTTAAAAGGATCGAATCCATAAATGAAAAAACATTTAAAATTATAACATACTTATATGTATTTTGACTTAATAAACTTTTGTGTAATTATTTGAAATTGAGAGGTTAATATATTGTTTTTTAGGTCGAAAAATAATGTGTTACCAATTTATATTTTTATTTTAAATAAATGAAGCAGTCTAATTAACAAGCGACGTAAAAAAAAAAAAAACGTAATTGCTTTATATAGTTTAGTATAGAAAAATAAAACAAATTCTATAATCATATCGTTAACATCCAACGGTTAGATTTTCATCAATCCTTTATTCGACCAAGGTTTTGGTTGTACCAAATTATAAGCTCAGATAAAAAGGAACACCAACAAAAACAGAACAACAACCCTAGGAAGTGTAATCAGTGTTTGGAGAATTGTTGTGTTTTTGAGGCTGAGGCAATGACACGACCTTTCGGTGTGAAGGGGAAGAAGCGAAAGCACTTCCAATCCAAACAGGACCCAGAAGAAGAAGAACACCAACAACCGCCGCCAAAGAAAGCTGTTGCTGAAGAGAGCAAAGAACCATCACCACAACCAGAAGCAGAACCAGAACCAGAAGCAGCACAAACAGAAGAAGATGAATTGAGCGGTATCCCAATTGCGCCCAGTGAGAAAGACAGTGCCAAACCCAACGTCATCTTCATCCTAGAAAGAGCTTCTCTCGAAGTAGCCAAAGTCGGCAAGGTTCTACTTCCCACTCTTCTATGTCTCACTCTCTTTTTCTTTTCACTTTCACCTTTCGTTTCAATTCATTCCTCTGTTTTTGTCGCACTGCAGACATATCAACTCTTGAACTCCGACGACCATGCCAATTTCCTCCGCAAGAATAACAAGAATCCTGGAGACTATAGGCCCGATATTACTCATCAAGTAAAGCCTCCTCTTTAGTATGAATTTTGCTTTTGAAATTACTTGTTTGAGGTTATGCAGTTAGAATGATTCTTATATGTCAAATGGGGTTTCGTTTTCAGTCTCTTCTATCTATTCTGGATAGCCCACTGAATAAAGCTGGAAGATTGCGAAATGTTTATATAAGGACGGAGAAAGGGGTTCTTATAGAGGTTAAGCCCTTTGTTCGTATTCCCAGAACATTCAAGCGTTTTGCTGGTGTTATGTGTAAGTCTTGGCTATTTTTATTTCCTTGGCCTCACTTCTTTTGGGAGGAAAAAGTAATAAGCTTTCATTTGTTGCTCCTAAACTTTTGCTACCCTGCAGTGGAACTGCTTCAAAAGCTGAGCATATCTGCTGTTGGCAAGCGCGAGAAACTCCTCCGAACCATAAAAAATCCTGTCACACAGTATTTGCCTGTTAACTCACGAAAGATAGGTGTGTTGTTTGCTCTTGATTGTTGCTGGTGTTTGCTTGTTTGTTTCTTGACTGCCGGAAGATCCCAAATCCTATTGTTGAAGTCTTTGTTTAACTTTTGCTTTTTGATGAATTCTCTTATCAGTATAATTCAGTGGTTGTCTCTGTTGAATGTCAGGTCTATCATATAGTTCAGAAAAGCTTGTAGATATGGATGACTATGTATCAACTATTTCCAGCAATACGGATCTTGTTTTTGTGGTACTTTCACCAGTTCAACTTTTAATTTCTATGCTTATTTTCTCTGTGGATGCTTAACGATTAATATATTCTAATTTCAGGTAGGAGCAATGGCCCATGGGAAGATTGAGACAGATTATACAGAAGATTATATAGCAAGTACGATTATCCATACATATTTTTTTTTATCTACTATCTCCTCTGTAATTATGTACATATTCCTGATGGTCACTTTTGGTTTTTGGCTTCATTGGTTTTCTTTTGTTGTGTGTCTGTCTTTGGTAAGTGTTTGCTGATTTCCTTGCCCCTTTGTGTATAAACTGTGTATTTGTTTTTGGTACCTGGTACATTTTTATTTTTAATTTTGTTGATATTTGTCTGTTCAAATTCCTAAACAATGAATGAAGAGTTTCATGAAATTTTGCTAAAATATAAATTGGTTAGGCCACCTGATCTCCATTCATCAGGCTCCATTTAAAAAAGAGTAAAAAGTAAACTATTTTATGCTAAGCACTTTAACTACCAAATGCAGGTTTGTGAACAAAAACTCACGGTTGGACCATACTAGCTTAGCTTTGATAATATTGGCAAACACAAAAACACGGATCTGCTCATCCTGTTAGAGCAGTCTCCCACGTTGGTTCTTTTGTTGCATTTTATGTAGAATACTAATAGAGTGTTTGGTTAAAGTAGTAGTGTGTTTAGTTGCCTAAGCAAAACTTGCATCCAACGTGAAAGATAGAAAATACCTGCTAGACGGTTTTATACTTTGGAATTGGTGAAATTCAGTTTGCATTGTTCGAAACAAATTCCAAATATGCTATAAATGGCTAGTCTTTTTAAAATAGGATGGCCACATACAGAACCAAAGTGGGATGTTTTCTTTGAATGGCATTAACAGATCTCATGCTTAAATTGAACTGAATCTGAATGGTAAAAATTGTTAGTTAAGCTGAGTATCTGTAAGAATTTGTTGTCAAAACTTGGAGTGTGTGATAATATGCAGAATGCTACCTCGCATGATTAATTAACATGTACCAGTCAGGGCATTTTTATATCTTACATTTTTGTGTTTCATGATTGCAGTTTCGGGGTACCCTCTAAGTGCTGCTTATTGTATTACAAGGATCACTGGTGCCCTTGAGAGAAAGTTGAAGATTTTGTGATTTAACACCTTCAAGCCTGGGAAACTATTTACTAATTTGAGTTCCTCAGTCAATTCATGTAATATCAGGGTAGGGTCTTGTCTTAGCAGACATATAGGAAATACAATATGAGTTATTTTTTCCTGAGGTATTTTTAGGATTTGATTGTCCTGGACCAGATTGGTGTTTCACTACTGTAGTTGAATTAATTGTTTAATGTATTATTTTGCTGGAGGATGCTTTCGTAACAAAACTAGATCTCAATGTTGTTACTTGTGCCGAGATACGTGGTTTGGGAGTCACTTTTTCCTGGTTCAAAGTTATTTTACTGCTGAACTTACTCTTACGTAGATAATTTTCCCTTTTTAGTTAATGCATAAGCATTAACTTCTGGGGGACTATGTTGTAAAAATGAGCATTTCAATCTCTGTTGATAAGTTCTCAGATTACTTGTACCAAAAAAGTCACTATGTTGATTCTTGATAAACTAAAAAGCCGAAGTGGAATAAAATTCACATATGATTGCCGGAAAATCATCGTTCCAACATATTTCGTCATTAGTTGATGTCTTTAACCCAACAACACTGCAATCCCAAACTTTGTGTATACATACTTGTTTTGAATATATATTTCCAATAATCTAGATTTGTGACATAATTTGGTTGATTATTGTGATTCTTGTCGAATGTTTGCGGTTTGAAACAGAAAAAAAAGGGGGAAAAGAGCGAGTCAGAAAGATGTTAGAGCAAATGTAGGGAAGTGAGGCGAAATACAAGAACTAATATTCAGTTAAAACATAACAGTTAAAAAAAAAAGTCAATACATAAGAATAAAACATGTGTGTATTCCATTATTTTTTTTTTTAGTTTCATGATAATTTTTGTATAGAAGACAGTTTAATAACGTCAATTTATAAATATTTTGAAAATGAAAATTCAAAATTTGGAATAAAATTAACAAAAATTAAGAATAAGTAGTTTTTTTTTTATATTAAAAAGAACAATATACAGGTAAAAATTGTTAATTTGGTTTTATAAATTTTATACCAGTAGTTAAATTTAACATACAAATAACATGTTGACTTTTACCATGTCATTAACAATAAATCGTGATGTTGATTTTGGTGATTACGAATTAATTACATGAAAAGTGAAGAAGTTAAGGGCGTTTTCGTAGAAGCTGAAGCGGAACAGAAAAGAAGAAAAAGTATAAACAGTGACGCGTTTGGAGATTAGAGAGAAAATTGAAATGCGTGAAAGTTATGAAGTGATTCCCTTAGGAAGGAAGAAAGCTCATTGACAAAAGCCTCAGCTTCTTCTTTTCTTCCAAACCCCAATCGGAATCGGCATGGTGCAACCGGCGATGACGCAGTTCCTCAACTCCGTCCTCTCCCAGCGCGGACCCTCCGCCGTCCCTTACTCCGAGGATACCAAGTGGCTCATCCGCCAGCACCTGGTGGCGCTCACCACCGCCTTCCCGTCGCTCGAGCCCAAAACGGCCTCCTTCACGCACAACGACGGCCGCTCCGTCAACCTCCTCCAGGCCGACGGCACCATCCCCATGACGTTCCAAGGCGTCACTTACAACATCCCCGTGGTCATCTGGCTCATGGAGTCCTACCCCCGCCACCCGCCCTGCGTCTACGTGAATCCCACGCGCGACATGATCATCAAGCGCCCCCACGCTCACGTTAACCCTTCTGGTTTGGTTTCCGTCCCTTACTTGCAGAATTGGACTTACCCTAGTTCCAACCTCGTCGATCTCGTTCTCAATCTCAGCCTCCACTTCGGTCGCGACCCTCCTCTCTATTCCCAACGCAGACCTAACGCTAACCCCAACCCTAATCCCAACCCCAACCCAAACCCCAATCCAATTCCTCACCCTCACCCTCACCATCCTCCCAATTTCGGAAACTCTTCCTCTAATCTATCTTCTTCTTCTTCTTCTTCATCTGGCTACCCCCACCCTCACCCCCCTTCCAGGACTTACCCTCCTTCCCCTTACCCTGCTCCCCCTTCTAGGGTTCAGTCCACTGAGGATCCTTCTGAGGTGTTCAAGCGGAACGCGATTAACAAGCTTGTGGAGATGGTTCATGGCGATGTTTCCGCGTTGAGGAAGACCAGGGAGGCGGAGATGGAGGGGCTGTTTAGTTTGCAGGGCGTGTTGAAGCAGCGGGAGGAGAGTCTCAACAAAGGGTTGAAGGAGATGCAGGAGGAGATGGAGGCGCTGGAGCAGCAGCTGCAGATTGTGTTGATGAACACTGATGTTTTGGAGGGGTGGTTGAGGGATAACCAGGGGAAGAAGATGGGGGGTTTGGACAACCCCGAGGATGCTTTTGAGTGCGTGGATGTGCTTTCCAAGCAGATGCTTGATTGCACTGCTGCTGATTTGGCTATCGAGGACACGCTTTATGCGTTGGATAAGTCTCTTCAGGTGGGGGCTGTGCCGTTTGATCAGTACTTGAGGAGTGTGAGGGCGCTGTCCAGGGAGCAGTTCTTTCACCGCGCCACCACGGCGAAAGTTAGGGCGGCGCAGTTGCAGGCTCAGGTTGCCAACATGGCTGCTCGGAATCACCATTATGGTAGCTGACACTTGAACCATTTTCTGGCTTTGTTCGCGGGTGGTTCAGACGTTGAGATCTGCCATTGTGAGTACAGAACTATAGATTGCTATTTTGTTGCTTCCCTTTGAGTCTGTGCTTGTAGTCGATAGCATGAATTGCTCACCCTTATAGTTACAGCCTTCAACAACTTGAAATTGTTAACCGGAGGCTGTACCATCGTTCTTATACAGTCTTAATAATACTATTTTCTTGAAATTTTGGTTGGGGGATTGTTTGCTCAATCTTTTTTATGTATAATTTTATTGTTTAGGAGTATACATGCTTATGGATCATAGATTTGTTCCACCTTGTATTTTATAAAAACGGGTGTATTACCATGGATATATATTCTTTTGTGCTTCCATTGCTGTTTAACCTGGCCTCTCGCGTTTTAAGTTATGCGCATGTAATAGTTAAAAATGAAGACAATTTTTATGCTTTGTTTGGAAAAGAATTATTTGATGCGAATTGTTCGAGAAGAATTGTACACTTCGGTTCATATATCTTATGGCCGTCAATAATTCCTCGTTGGGGCTTCTTTGAATTGTCGAATGCCCATAAGGTCTAGGTAGAATTGTCGTTCATAACCTTAAATGTCATTGTAAACATCGGCTTGGACCAACACAACGATGATGCTAATTTGAAATTAGACGTTTAAGCTGGAAATATAGTGTTTCAGTTTCTTTTTTAAACCAAGCCTTGTGCAAGCACTGCCATCAAGCTGTGGAAGCAATGTTGTCATTTAACTATAAATAGCCATGTATTATAAGTTTATACAGTCATTTAATTTTTCTCTTTCAAATGTATTCCTTGAACCATTTTTATTAGAACAGGTGATTGATGTCTGTGAACTGTTTCAATTGTGCATGTACAGTTCTGTAGTATATTTGGCCATTTTATAGGCCAGAGGATTGTAAATATATGCTGCTTCGGAGTTCAATGAACATACACACGCTGTCCAAGTTCAGACAATTTCAATAAGAGGGAATCTTGCTTTATTATTTCTGACATATTATCTATTTAATATAGGATTATTGGTCATTTATTCGTTTTGTTAGTTGGATTATATTGATGCTGGATCAATGCTTACACAACTTGGCACAGATTATATGGGGTCTAAAGTATGAATTAGTGATGTAAGGATTATAACTAATTAAAAGCACAATTTCTTGCTGATATACATAAAGTGAAATTTGTTGCTGATAATTCTTTCTCCCTTCTTTTTTTTTGAGAGGTGCTAACAATACACTTTTCACTGTTGACTATATATTTACAAAATTATGAGTGAAACACTTTAAATTAGAAATATAAATATCAAAATTTTGTGATTCAGTAAATTTGTGAATTAGAAAAGTGGTGTTACAAGTACGCCTGTTGTTTTATTGTATCAAATTAAATGGAAGATCAGAAAGAAGATAATGTTCATTAGAGTATATGATTCAGAGAGATAAAAATCATATACATCTTGATATGCACATCGAATTGCTCTAACACTACTAGCATCTTGCATTCTTCGGCTGGTAGACACGGCCAAACAATGTTATGTCCCCATCTCTCTTTCCCGCTTTCCCTCTCCTTGTCCTTTGCACCTCTAATGAGACAGAGAGGTAAGGACAGTCGAATATGTTATAATTTTTTCATTTCAATTGTAGCTGTACGGGTCTGTTTTTACCTATAATGAAATAGTATGGGAGATAGAGCCAGATCAATGTCTTAACCCAACCTTGCCGTTCTACGAGATTTCCATTTTTCGTATGGCAGTGCCACTCCTTTGTCTGCATCCAGCAAATTTGGAACTTAATTGATTCGATCTTTTTGAGATCGGCATCATTGAGTTATGACTAATAGAATCATAAGTGTTTTCCTTGTTTAGATTGTTTCCAATTCTTGGAATTTCTTTTCTTTACTGCTAAATAAATGATGAGTTGATTGATTGATTGATTTCTTGTATTAAATAGATAGGTATTGAACCTGTTTCTATCTCTAATTCTGGGCTCGACAAAATACTCTGGCATACGATAGTTTTTTGGTGTTTAAGAATTCAGTTAATTGACTTCTTGATCCCCGAAATTGAGTTATTTGATCCTAATTTATACTGTAAACAATCTTGTGCTAAGAATAGTAGGTAATTATTTATAGTAAGTCTCAAAAGAATAAAAAAAAAGTAAATATAAGCTTTCTTTCCAATAACCTAGATTAATTTCGAAAAGCTAAGTTTAATGACTTTAATTATCAATACAAAGGCAATGGAAAATAGTAAAAGGTAAGGGTATGGTGATGTAATAAGAAAGTGCTAGGATGACTTACATATTTTCTTAATTTGCAGTAAATTTTCAAATGAAGGGGATAAGATATCATATTTTTTTTATTTTATTCTTTTTGAAGTAATCTTTTTTCACTATGACATTAAAAGAAAAAGACGTAGACATTTTGTTTATAGTTGACAATTTTATATTCATACATAGCATGAAATTGAGTACTTTTTTTGGTGTTGGAAGAAAATTCGTCCGAGTTATTGGTTAATGGTATCAGCATAATTACTGGAATGCTACTCTCTTCAAATCATTCCATACGATATTTTAGTTTTGTCAAAAAAAAAAAAAATCGTGAATAATTCTTTTAACCATAACTTCTATATACTTTTTCTGTTTCAATTTTAATAATTATTATGCACTTAAACAGAAAATAATTACATTTTTATAAACACGTCTATTTATAAATACATATAGTTGTTTTTTAATTTGCAATGTATTGATAATCGTTTAACAATACTACCTTCATGTACTTAGTCTATGATTAATATTGGAATAATCTAATAATTATTATATCTGAAGAAATAAATTACATTATGAAATAAAATAAAAAATAATCAAAGAACACGTGATGGAGTACTATTCTTTATTAGATATTGATCTTAAAAGAAAACAAATATTTTAATTTTTTATTTAAATAAATAATCCGTTCATTATAACAATTATTTATATATTTTATTCTCAGTATAGCAAATTTTCTTTTATTATTGTATATAAACTTCAGCTTCATTAATTTTATTAATTAAGTAATTGAACATATATCTTAATAATTATCATGTATATTTATTAAAAAGTAAATATATTAATATTTATTGTACTAAAATAATTATTTACTCTCTTAATTTTTATCAATAGACTATTATTGTTCTGGTCTTATTCTGGTTAGAAAATCATATTAAAACACCAACGTATCAGCGTAAACCAGAACACAACCTTAACTCTTGTTCCATATAAAACCCCATCACTTACAGCTTCGATTCTTCGACGGAAAAAGTAAAGAAGAAATGCTGAGACAAGCGTTGCGCCAATGTTACTCAGTTCATCGTCCCACAGTGCCGCGCCTCTATCGAAGGTTTTGTTCTTCTCCTTCAGAGACCACTGCCGCCACAATCTCCATTGACCGTTCTACCCTTTGCAATCCATCTGGTACTCTCTTCAACTTTCCTTCAATTTTCTTTCTTCATTATACTCACTCATCTTCTCTTTCTCTCGTCTTCCAGAGCATACCCACCACCCAACTTCTGATTCTGAGCTCGTCAAGCACCTCAAAGGCATCATCAAGGTTCAATTGTGTTCATAAAAATTGAGTCTTTAACATTTGGGTTTCGTCGTTTTAAATTATGTCACTCGTGATTACAGTTTCGTGGAGGCCCCATTTCCGTTGGTGAGTACATGTCCGAAGTTTTGACGAATCCTAAAGCTGGGTACTACATCAATCGAGATGTGTTCGGAGCAGAGGGTGATTTCATCACCTCTCCTGAAGTTAGCCAAATGTTCGGTGAGGTGAGGTGAATTATCTTCATTTATTCAACTAGAATGTTTGCATAAATTTCTCTATTTCTGAGAAAAGAAAACAAAATGAAAAACGAATATTTTTTTTCGTAAATCTTTTAGAAAAACTACCATGAGATTTTTTTTTCACAAATTAGTATATTGATAAGTTAAATTTTACTGAGAAACTCATTTTATTTTCTTTTTCTTGTCTTATTCTCCTATAAAAGTGCATGTATAGAAATTTATCTAAGCATGAACTACAGTTAAGGCTTTCAATTTCTAATACCTTGTTTGTTCAAACATAGATGGTTGGTGTCTGGGTGATGTGTCTTTGGCAGCAAATGGGCCAACCTCAAAGAGTAAATCTAGTTGAGCTTGGCCCCGGACGAGGAACTCTCATGGCTGATCTCCTACGCGTATGATGTTGTGCTTTTATGCTTAAATTTATGTTTAAACCTTTTGTTTACGTTCTCAATTACATACGAAAGTTTTTAATTTCTTTATAGGGTGCTTCAAAGTTTAAGAACTTCATTGAGTCATTGCATGTGCACCTGGTGGAATGTAGTCCAGCACTGCAGAAGATTCAGCAGCAGAACCTGAAATGCGTTGGTGAAGAGAATGCTTCTCAAGATACTGATATAAGAACTGCCAGGTCTTTGTTTGGCACTCCTGTATCGTGGCATTCAACGCTGGAGCAGATTCCATCAGGATGTATGTAATGCTTTTCCAATGAAAATAGACTTTTGGGCATAAAATATGGTGTGCAACTTCTTATATGAAATTTCAATTGTGTTCTTTGTTATATTAAAACATCTTATTGAACTATATTCAAAAATTGCCCTGACCAAGTTATTGCTTTTGTTGTGCTACAGTGCCAACAATTATAGTTGCGCATGAGTTCTTTGATGCCCTACCAGTCCACCAGTTTCAGGTAATAGAATGCTTGTGCTATTAAGCTGAATTAAAACTAAGAACATATATCATCATGCTGCAAAATTAAGATTTCAAATTCGGAATTCTCCTAAATTCTGCTTTCAAATGTTTCTTCCAGAGCCATGTTTATTTTTTTTGTTTTCATCCACAGCTATGTTTCACGACAGATAAGTTTGAACGTCAATTGTTGCATCCCCTTTTGTTTAAACAATTCCAAATTTCCACTAACTTCTTGCTTCAAAGGGGATTTTAGCTTGGCAAAATTCATAGTTCTAGTTCCTTAATGTCCATTAAAATATAAGTCGTGTCGTACTATACCTTGTATAAGTGCTCTAAAAAGAAGAAATCAAAAGTTCTCTGTCAATTCCTACAATTTCAATATTGCTCTTGGTTCTTTGAAGCATGATTTCTTTGTCTGGGCTCTGCAGAAAGCATCTAGAGGCTGGTGTGAGAAAATGGTTGATGTGGCAGAAGATTCATCGTAAGTATTGTAATGTAATCTACACTTTTGAATTGTATTACTTCTGGGTTTAGTGTATTGATACTTCTTACATATATCGGATAGGTTTCGTTTTGTTCTTTCTCCACAGCCAACACCTGCTACTCTCTATCTATTAAAGCGGTTGAAATGGGCTGCACCCGAGGAATTTGCTGAGCTCAATCAAATTGAAGTTTGTCCCAAAGCCATGGAGTTGACCCAAACGATTGTTGACAGGATAAGTTCTGATGGTGGAGGAGCTCTAATCATTGACTATGGCTTGAATGGAGTAATCTCGGACAGTCTCCAGGTCTACCATCTTTCTCATCTTATTCTTAGAAATGTTGCTTTCTAGTGTATTGTAGTATCCCTTATACTACTTTTTGTCTTGTATTGTAATACCATGGAAATATCAGCATAAGCAAACATGTTGGGTTAAGTTTCTGATAAACAATAATATGCATAGTGACAGTAAATTACAATCTCTCTCTTTTGGAGTATGCCTGATGATAATTGTCATGAACTTTTGGTTACAGTACAGTCTGATATCTGAGTACATGTTTTAGTTGGATATTGTAGTTGAAATATTATATGTAGATTGTCTTTCTTTCCTCCCTCTTGCTTTCTTTTACGATGTTGGATTGATGCAGGCAATTCGGAAACACAAGTTTGTGAACCTTCTAGACAATCCTGGATCAGCCGATCTCAGTGCATATGTTGATTTTGCTTCCATCAGGCATTCAGCAGAGGAAGCTTCGGGTATGCTTCCAAATTAGTTTTAACAAATAGTATGATGATTAGAATCAGATATGAGAAGTATAAAAAAAACTAATTTGGTAACACATGCAGGGGAAGTGTCTGTCCACGGGCCAATTACTCAATCTCAATTTCTTGGTTCTCTTGGAATAAATTTTCGTGTTGAGGCACTCCTTCAGAACTGCACGGAGGAGCAGGCTGAAGTCTTGCGAACAGGTTATTGGCGCCTTGTTGGTGATGGTGAAGCTCCCTTTTGGGAAGGACCCGATGAAGGTGTTCCAATTGGTATGGGTACTCGCTACCAGGCCATGGCTATAGTCAACAAGAACCAGGGTGTTCCAGTTCCTTTTCAGAATTAAAATGCCCATGCAATGCAATTAGTTTCGTTTTTGCTTCACCAACGTTATGATTCCTATAATTTTTTCTTCTATTTATTTATCCTTAGATTATTGTTTAATAGCTTTTTAATTACAAAGATTACCATTAACTGAACATTTCTATAATCTTCTACTGCATTGGAAATGAAATTGGATGCTGAAAACCTCAAATTTAACAACATAACACAATGAAGCAGAAAGTGCAGATTGAAAAGAATAAAAGGGCAGAGTGCAACAAGAAATTGAGTAACTTCTTAAAAGGCGAAGAATCCACAGCAGAGAAATCTACATTACTAATTAAGCATTATGGTTACACACAGATCAAGTAAAATTTATCAACATGATATTTGGGATTATGATCTTTTAGCATCATTTCCAATTCCCAATTCAGTTCATTATTTGAGCGATAAAAATACCGTCACTGGTTCACCCGTTTCTACAAACACCTGAGATGCATTAGAAAAACAAAAACTCATTTTTACCTCATTACAAATAAAATTGAAATCCAGACAAAATGAAATGAAATTACAGTGTACTCAACTACACAAAGAAGCAAAAACATCAAGTCCTAAACAATGGCAATCTTGGCACCAGCTTCTTCAAGTTGCTTCTTCGCATCTTCAGCTTCTTCCTTCGAAATCCCTTCTTTGAACTTCTTCGGCAACCCTTCGATCAACTCCTTCGCCTCTTTCAGCGCCAGGTTCGTCAACGCTCTCACCGACTTAATCACTGCGATTCTCGCGTTGCTCGGCACCTCCTCGATCACCACGTCGAACTCCGTCTTCTCCTCCACCACCGGCGCCGCATCCGCCGCAGCTCCTCCGGGAGCCGCGACGGCAGCCACGGGAGCGAAGGCCGCTGCGGAGACCCCGAGCTTGTCCTGGAGGAAGTCCACGAGGTTCTTGGCCTCCTCGAGGGTGAGTCCGGCGATTTCGTCGCCGAGCTTCGTGATTTTCTCCGGCGCTTCGACGGCAGAGACGACGACGCGGGCCCGGCGCGTGGTGGCGGTGGCACGGTGGAAGACGTTGGGGAATTGGAGGGAGGGTTTGGCGGAAAGGTGCGCAGGGTAAGAGGAGGGTGTAGGATAAGATAGGGAGCGAAGGGTAAGGGTTGTGAAAGTTGTTGAAGCCATTTTGTGATGAAAAAGCTTTGTAAGGTTTGGGATTTGAGGGAGAGAAGAAGAAACGTTATGCTAACTGAAATGAACACTGAAGATAGGATAAGGCGATTTTGAAGAGCTTGGTTATGGAGGGGTTCAGGTGCCTCTTACCATATTACCCCTCACTCTATCCATAAGCTAACTCTTTCTGCAAGGGTCAAAGTTGTAAATTTCTGTTTTCAGGATAAATTCTTGGAAACCATTTTATTTATTTATCTATTCTTTCTCCTACGTCCATGATAACATTTACCTGTTTTTTATTTTATGAAAAATTATTAAAACTTTTCTTTATCCCTATTTTTTACAAGTAATCTGTCTAAATTGTACAGGACATGGATTAGTGTGAGATTAGTTTCGTGTATGTTACTATTTTCAATTTGTACAAATGACTTTGAAAAAAAAATGTTATAAAAAGTGATTTTGAGAAACAAAAAACAGTTCTGGGATCCATGACATCATTGAAAAACAAATTTCATACTAGTTTACAACAAATTTTAACTAAACATGGATTATCTAGAATTGAGTACTTTCCTAGTTCCTAGTATCTAAAAAGCTGAAAAATTAATTACAAAGCAATGGCCATTAACATTGATCACACGACAATTAACATGGAACATAGCCATCGGTGATTAATCTTTGGGAGAAATTGTAACTCAGTAGCGGTACTTGGTGGAGTAATCTTTGGGAGAAATGACAAGACCACGTCCCTTCCTTGCACCACGGTACACTGTTTCGACAATATCAATGAACTCCTGCTTGTCTTTGAGAGCCCAGTTGATCTTATTGTTGTTTCCGGTTCCAAGGTCGATCATAATATGTTTGTTCCTAAAAAAGAACATAACAGTGCAGGGGTCATACAACTCGTACATGGTGTTGAAATCAGGCACCTCAGTTATATCCACAAGATAAATGACAGCGAAATTTTTAATCTTTTCCGCAACCGATGCCAGCACTTCATCCATCTGATTTCAACCCATTAGATAAACACTGTCATGAAATTGAAAATTTGCACCAAAAACTGAACTGAATTGGAGAAGAGTGTGTATACCTACCTGCATGCAGGTGTCATCCCAATCGTGGCCGAAGCGAATGACGACAACTCGTTCTTCTTCCGAGAGAATGGCCTGATCCACGGCCCATCCAGAGTGCAAATGTGGTAACAGGTATGACATTCCAATTTCCTTCACAATCCAATCTTTCTTCTATTCTTTCTTCCTCTTCTCCCACAACCATCCACGTTTAAGCTACCTATTTCAACCCACAAACGAACCCTCTAGAGACACCTTCTACCTTCTATCTTTCAACAACAGATTCCTTATTCCATGCGTATTATTTGTCCCTAAAATAAATTTGGAAACTAGAACAACATATAAACTTTATATTTCATAAATTTTAATTAATATAATTACCAAAAACTAGGCTGGTTTTCTATTCTGATAAACAAATACACCAATATTTTTGAAAATATTCTTGATCATATAGGATAATAATGACATCATGATGATAATTTTAAATGTCTCGTATTCTCACCTCCTTACTTTAAACAACAATCTTGTGTTTTACTCGCCTAGAAGTGGAAAGGTTGATATATCCGAGTAATCATTTCAGAATGTCTTTAATAAAAACTCTTAATTTTTTAAGAAGACTCAACACATTTTATCCTTGACAAAATGCTTATTTTTTTTTGTCTTCAATAAAAATTATTATTTCCTCTTTGAAAAAAACACCATTTTGTCCAAAAATTTGTATAAATAATTTTATTTACTCTCAAAAACATTATATAAGAAAATTTATTTTTTAATGACAGATAAAATTCATTATTTTGTTTAAACCAAAACATATTTAAACCTTTCAAAAATTTATTCCGTAATGGGATGATTGGATAATTTTGATAGCATCTAATATCTCCATTTTTGCACTACAATCTCTTCTACTTTCCTCATCCTCGTAAATCTTAAAATCGCTCCTACTGTTTGGCAAATAAATTATTACCCCATTAAAAATATTACACATAGGTTTTGCACACGCCAATGCTATTCACTCTGTATTCACTAGTGGGAGTCCAAGAACAAATGTTGCTTCAATCTGCTCTTCAAGTTCGTAATACTATGTGTTTCTTCAAACGCGCAGTGAAAATTTTCCAACTTTATCACTTTTTTTTTTGCGACTTCACATTTCTGCAAAAGATTTCTATCATGCGGAAATGATCTATACTTAAGATCCCGGGTTATTGAGCTTAGCACAACATGAAGTTCTTCGAAATAAACAAAAAACATTATAACATTGTGTTGTCAAATGCTGGACACACTTTTATCATAGTTGACACACAATCTAAGCCCATAAATTTCTGAGAAGAACGATGAAATGGATGATTAAACCAACAAAACATAGCCAATACTTTCATCCCAGTTAACAGGTGAGGAGCTGAAACATATCTAACCCTCATGAAATCATGCAAAAAGAAATCTCTTATTTTACAGCCAATTTATTGAATTAATAAGGTCAACGTTTCAACTAACAGCACACCCACAGCAACAGACACTTCAAGCTCTGTTCTTCCCACTCTTGTAGGTCGTGCCTGCCAAGAAAAATATTACATGTTAATCGGCATTATATAAACTCTTGTCTGAACAAATTATTTCCCTATTAATTTTGGCAGAAATTTCTGGATTCACATGTGTTTCTAAATCTCAATCCGTTTCTCCAAAAGACGTTATATGAACAGGATAATAAATCACTGTTGTAAATGTAAAAATAGAGAGAAGAAATAAAACTTACTAGCGTGTTATTTCATGAAATATTTCCTGCTATCATTACATTTCCTGAAAGTCATTTATATATTCAATTTTTCATAATTTTAGAAACGCAGTCTTCGTTGTATCATCATTTCCATTTCATATGTGTTTTCTTCCTGGCACAAATTCAAAATAAGGTACTTTCTTTTGACTTTCTATGTTCCTTCTCCCCCCTTCTTTCAACAATCATTTTCAAATTAAGAACCCCAAACTTCAAAACACATCTTCCCCTGGAAAGACTGTCCATTCAAATTTAAAACTATAGTGATTCTGGCAGCAATCGCAGAAACTGAGAGTCACCCAAAACAGCTTAGAAGCTTAACATGAAAAAACAGGAATAGCTTTACAACTTTGAAGTTGGCTTAAGCACGTGGAGCACAAGCAATCAATTGACAAGCGCATAGAAGCACAGACCAAATAGCCATTATCTAGCTACCTTTGAGAAAAATACAATAATGATGATCCTTGTTGTCAAGACAAAGTGATTTTAATTTTAACCCTGAAAAACTTTATGGGCAAGAGTACCACTCCTCATAGAGCTCAGTTGGCCTTACATTACTAATAGGATGTGATGACCCAGTCTTGCTTGGAAGGCCATGACATGAGGGTTTCAGTGAAGAAGATATGTAAAAAAAGAAAGTAAAAGAAAATAATTCTTTACAATTACAAATATGGCACCATAATGTATTATAAGCAAACCCTAAACAAGAAAAAACAATCTATTTGCAAAATTTAAAATTCACAGGAATGCAAGCTCCCACTTCTAGGAATGTAAGAAAAACTAACATTCCAAACATTTTTTTATCATTTTAATTTTCAGAAAAAACGAAAATAGTAAATAATAAAACCAAACAGCCCCTAAATGTCGATGCTTCATCAAAAGCGTACACATACACCATATGGAAATCAAAGAAAATTAATGATTTTTTTTTTTCATCTCGAATTTGAAAAGGGGTTTTTTTATACTTCAATTTCAAATGTTTGTCACATCAAGAGGTTTATTATGATATATCAATGATAAATATGAATACCAACTGTTGGCAACAAAATAGTTATTACATTAGTGAAAGCCTCATGCCCAGAACAGAGTGTGAACAAATCCTAATTTTTCAAGTAGTAACTAGGCTTAGCCAACATCTATAGTTGTGTCTAGGGTATACTTTAAATCAAATGGGCGGGGGTCATGTTAACCCAGATTTAAAATTTCATCTTACGGTTTCTGAGATGCATTAGGTGTAAAGTACAGACATTGCATTGCAACACCAAACAATGGTAAGAAAGAAAGCAGGTTTTATGAAGTAATTCATAAACGGATAAATAACTAACAAGGAAAGAACTAATTGGAAATTAAATTTACAGGGAGAGGAGACAAAAATGGTTCTGAGGTACCTAAGGAATGCTAATGGCCGCCCTTGCCATGATCATCGTGATGACCCTCCCAAGGGTGCCTCCAGCCCTAGAAAAAATCAAAATGAAACAATGCAATCGTAAGGTTGAGGATGAAACAAATTGAATGAATTACGAGCGAGAGTGGTGCGTTACCAATACAACAGGGCCATCTTTCTTTGCCCTGTAGAATACCCAGAACCTGGAACAAGAAATCATAGAATCCATACAAATTAGGGCAAAAAAAGGAGCATATGAACAGCACAGAAGTGAAGTGAAAACTGACCACATGACCGCGCACAAACCCTTGCCGGTGATGGTGTGCCACCGCTTTGGGTGGTGAATGGTGACGCCTTTGTAGGTTGTGCTATCGCCGTGTCCTCCCATCTCTCTTCCCCAATCACGATTCTCGTGTCGTTGTAGATCGAATGAACCCTCGCCCCCAATTACACCAGATCCCCGTTAAACGGTGCGCTTTATTCAACAGCTATGATTTATTAATTTTCCAAATTAAAATAATTTTTTTAAGAATTAGAGTTTAGTAAATTAAAATGTTTTTGAATTTTCAATTACAATATTTAAGAAATTTAAATCTTTTTAAACTTTCCATCTCAAACATAAAAAGTAACAATTTATTTTAATAACTTTGTAATTAAAAATTAAAGTTGAGTCAAATATGCTCATAAGTATGACTATTGTTACTCAAACACGTTTATCATTGCTCTTTTTAAACTCGAAAAAAATCAACATATATTCTCAAGTGTAAATTTTGTCATGTTTATTGCTTAAAAAATATTATTAACGAATTAAAAAATAACATTTTGGAATCTCCAGAATAGACATTATCCATCGGATTGTGCTACAAATAATTATAATTATAATTTAGCCTAGCTTTATAATCGGATTGTACTACATATACGATTTTTTTTTTCATAGTTTCAATGTATATACTCTTTCAAAAATTGAAATTTAGCCTAATTTATAATTGAATTGTATTACATAAAAGACTATTATGTAGTTTCATTTTATACATTCCCTTAAATGTTTTTTATCTTCTGTAATTAAGTGTTTTTATCTACCATATACTTTTTTTTTATAAAATTAAATAAGAATATTTCAAAAAGGATTATATTATTAAACTTTTTTTCTTTTTTACTCAATATTATTAATATTTGTAACATCCTAAATTTTCATCTATTAATAACTACATAATGCAGAAATTTATATTATCAATAGGAAAATTTGGAATGTTACAACATTTCTCTACAAATTAAAGAAAAAAAGTTATTTTGATATAGTCGTTTAAAGAAAATCTAAAAACAATAAATTAAATTGGGCGCCTTTGTTTCTTCAATAGTTTCAAACTAAATTACTGTCGTGAGATTATTTGAGGTTGTACTTAAATTTTTTATTCATGTTTAAAATTATATTTTTATTATCGTCCTTAGTTTCATTAACATCATTAGTTGATATGTGGTAGTAAATTGTGTTTCTTAACCGAATTTACATAATCTGGGTGTGTTTATATTTTTTCTAGATAAAAGATAATTAAAACTCAAGAAAAATCATAAAAAAATAAGTGAAATTGAATTAGAATTTATATATGTTTTTCATTTCATTAAAGAAATTGAAATATATTTAAAAGAGATTTTGTATAAGTAGTTTGGAATGTACTATATTAAAATAAAATTAAAATGGACGCATGTATTTACCGCACTCTATAAATTTTGTTATTTTTATTTTTTAAATTAGTAATTTAGGCTCTTTGTGTCATCATAAAATGTTAATAAGGTCTTTGTATGAGAAACAAAGTTAAGTTCTTAAATATGTTACAGAAAGAAGAAAGACACATATCTGTCACATAAAAGAGTAATTTTGGAATAAAGAAATGTCGAAACTTATTGTGAAACAAAACTTGAAAACAACGAATGAAAAGACAAAAAAAGTGATTAAATTGGTTTAGATGGTAATTGCTTGTTTGCAAGGAAGTGTCGTAGCATCTGAAGAGCTGGTTTGGGAGTGTAGGTTGGAACTTCATGACCAGCACCTCTTATGGTCACAAAAGTAAGTCCATCGTACACCATTCTCCACCCTCCCACCTATAGTTCAATAACAACACACAAATTCATTCAGATTCATCAAAATCAAATACCTAAAATGAAATGTGTCAGAATCATTTCTCATCTTATCATAATTTAATTTATACAAGAAAGCAAAATGGTTATAGTTTGAGTTTGAAACATGAATTTTACCTGTTGGCTGGTATACCAGGGAGTCCAATCTTCAACAATGTCCAACCCCAACTTTTTCAGAGTGTATCTTGTTCCAGTCACAGGAACTCTTCCATCTGTATCTCCACTGTATAGAGAAACAAATTTTGTGGATATTATTGTACAATAATCTTAATTACTTGACAGATAAGATAAACAACTTTTAAACATTTTAGTAATCTTGTGACAGTATTAGTCACTTGTCTGACACATCTAATCATTAGTGTTTTATGCATGTGATGCTGAATGAAGAATCATGTTGGTTAGAATCTATTAATTGGTTATCTCTAATTTTTTGTAGAGACTAACAAATATGTTGTAGTAAAATAGTGTGTACCTGTAAACCCAAATGCGAAGACCAGCAGCAGCAAGCTTCTTGATGACAGGAAGAATGGATGGTGGTGAGTCATTCCATTTGATGATGTTACTATGGACAAGAACAAAAGAAACAACGTTAATACATATGCTATTCATCATGTATCTGCCTATCACACATGTTTTAACATTAATATTATCCGTTGATGCAATGCCTCAAACTTCTGTATCTGTCATGACATGATTAGAAAAAGATGAACCAGAAAAAGGAGAAGTTAGATAAAAACCTGCAGTGAGTCCATGGATAGGAAAGTTTGGTGACATTGGCATGTAGTGCCTTTTGGACTTCTGGCCTGTTTAGGTAAACTTCAGTGTAATCGGATGCACAGGGATCATAACCAGCTGGTTTTTTATGCCACTTATTCTGTTCAAATAGAAAATGACCAACATGCTTTGTAAATTGTGCCAAATCTTTGCTCTTCACTTATTAACAACAATTAATGTTTGACAAATCAAAATGGTCAAGTTTTTAAGCGACACACATGTAATATCATAACTCATAATAACATAGACACATATTAGTCAAACACACTTCTAACATCATGAATAAAAATGTAATAACAAGGACTACTCTTCAACAAAAATATAGGTATAAAAGCTAAAAGCTACCTTTGTTTCATCTAGGAATAATGTTTAAGCTATCAACTATAAAACTAAACTAAAAATTTAACCTTTATTCTTAATATGTGTTTCTTTACGATGAAATTTTACTAATAAGACAGAAAACATTAGGCGAAAGCTCACAATTTTGGAAAAAGCTTGTGAGGTTGTGCTTCTGGCGACAGGGGTTGTGCTGCTGATGTGCCTAACACATGAGGGAGTGTACAAGCTATACATGTCTATAACTGCATACGCTTCAAAGAACTTCTCCATAATTTCATTGCATTCATCTGTTTCATTTACTAATCTGAAATTGCATTTGGTTGTTATGTTATGGTATAATCCATCAGATATCACTGCATGATCCCAGGCATACTCTACCAAACCCTTTTGGTCAGTTTCGTCGTCCAATGCTGCATTTCCAATCTGCACAACATTTTCTCAAACTAGTTAGTATTGGTTTCATGTAGCGTCTTTAGGACTTTATTCTTCTTTGATTTGTTTTGATCTATGCTTCATGAACACAGGTATGATATCGATATCCAATGTAGATGAGACGTCAATTTAAGTTATATGACATAAGTTTTACCATGAATCCTTGGAAGTTGATGTAGTCTTTCTTGGCACAATTGCGATTCTTATCGAAAATGAGCTCCGACAGTTGTGGAACGTAGTGCCCTGAAATGTTAAAACAAATGAAATTTAATATGAAAGGTAGATCCAAATCATATCATATACTTTTGTGTAAAGAAATATATTTTTTTTTACCTGCATAGCTTTCGCCAGCAATGTAGAACTTTTGTGATCTGAATTGCGGAAATCTCCTAAACCACTTGACTATGAAGGTGTGTGAATCTTTAGCTGATGTTAGAAAATCAGTAGCATCAATAAATCACTCTTTATAGAAGCAGGTGAAAAATCGTTGATGACAGCAACATTACCAGTAATGGCATCACCAAGCTTATCCAAATCACTGCTGGTGTTGGTGTATGAGAATCCCACTCCAACAGGGCTTTCCAAAAACAAAAGATTGGCAGCTGTAGAAATCATATTGGTTAACAAGGATCATCACTTTTTCTAGCATAGTCTTTTTAAATAATAGATACTTATATTGATGTTTATGATACCAAATTACTAAGGTCAAACATTAACTTCTGATTTAGGAATGTAAATTGACCAACCATTGTTCCATGAATAGGGGTTCAACTTTAGCTTTGGCTGGCTACTGTCCTGGGGAAAGAAGGGTCCTAACTCCTCTGCTTCTCCATAACCAATTGAGGAACAACCTGGGCCTGAAAATATTCATGTCCATTTTCATTATATTAATTTCAGTAATGTCAATTTCTGTCACAATCTGAGTCATATTGCTAGTTGCTTCCAATTATTTCTTTGAATTAAAGTTTAAATTTACTCAAATAATTAATAAATTTTTTTAATCTATCATTTGGAAAACACTAACCTAATAATATACTACACCATTAATAATGCAGTTTGAACTTTAGGTCTAAATTAATAATGCACATTGAAATTTAGTTTTAATTCAACCTTCTATAAGAAGAGTCTGGTCTCTACTTATATATCATAAATTAACTTTATTTTTAATGGATGTAAAATCACTAACACAGTCGTTACAGAATTATTATGTGACAGTGTAAGAATATACCAACATTATTACTTAATTGTCACAATCGTTCATTCATGAGTTAGAAACCAAGTACATACCTCCATTGAGCCATAAGACAACAGGTTTTTTGTGTGGTTTGTGAGTGGCCTCAAGGAACCAATAAAACAGTGCTCTTCCATGAGTTTCATTGACTGTGATATAACCTGCATATTGTTTGAATTTCACTGGTGGTTGACCTGGTAATCCATAAACTCTATCAGCTTCTTGTTCTGCAAGTACTTTCTGGCTAAGATAATTATCATGATCAGTT
>Ga0099824_1001544_pt1 | contig 32599 bp, 7 predicted proteins | sample SiratrowhiteBW_FD_76837 | JGI IMG/M metagenome (GOLD analysis project Ga0099824, IMG submission 76837) | Root nodule microbial communities of legume samples collected from California, USA - Siratro white BW | ecosystem: Host-associated > Plants > Roots > Nodule | place: USA: California... | reverse complement strand
TATAATTGTATATATATATATATATATATATATATATATATATATATATATATATATATATATATTTTGTGCCCGCAGGTTCATATTTGTATAACATGGGTTATGCAGGTTCATATCCATACTTTGCCCGCAGTTTTAAAAGAGATAGATATATCAGTTGCTGATTCGTTCCCAACCCAATCAAAATTTAACAATAAACTATATTTGTTTTACGTGAGAAACTTGAAATATTAGTATGCTCCACAACTTGTTATAAATTATGACTACTGGTATGACAAAACAAACGGATAGTATCGATGTATATGCATATTAACTACTGATCCCTTTTTTGTATTCTGATAAAAGATCCTTTAGGTATAGTGGGTCTGTTGAAGATTTGAGATCATTATCCTCGATTTGATCCCATTGAATTCAGACTATATATAACTGCTATTTGACTTTCCTTGTATTATTCTCTCTACGTATCTTTCCTGTTCTCCACTCTCCACTCTCCAACCTTTAAACTTTTCATTCTCTATCACATGCAGCCTCGTAAAGTTCGAAAGTTTTGATGAATGACTGTTTTTTTTTTTTTTTTTAAGTGTCAGGTTCAAAATATCACATAACATCCGTAGATATCTTGTGTAAGTGGAAAAAGTTGAACCTCTTAAAACTTTGAGCTCATAAAATGCAAAACAATATTGTTTATTCGTAAAAAAAATAAAATATTCATCTCTTCATAACAAAAACTTTCAGCATAATTTATTTCTTACTTTTGTTGCATTTTCATATTATATTATAATTAACCTATGATTCTCTCATCACCCTCTTTTCTGGTCTGATTTGGATGAGACAGAGTGTTAGTGTTGCTTTCTTCCTTGTCATGGATGGTAAAGGATAGGAAAGAATGTTATGTTCTAGGATACTAATAAAATTTAATTTGTTTAACAAACATATTTTTTTGTCAAAATATATTTATTTATCAATGATTATCTATCAAGATTTTTTTTACCATTAATAAAAAAATTATAAAATATATGAAACACCTAGGGTAATTCAAGTCCACAAATTTATATAAACAAATCATATATGTTATTAATAAAAAATAAAATAAAAAACTATATAAAAGGATACATCCAAGAGGTATATAAATCACTCTCACATCAACTCTCGTATAGTTAAAGATAATTCGGTAAAAAACATAATTTCACATCACGCATTCTTTTACTTTTTATACCTGTGAGTCGAAGTTGAAAATGAAAATGATAAAAAATAATCGATTATACATTATTTTATTTTTTTTTGCATATTTTGCTATAAAAACTTATAAAACTATATGATAGATTATAATTATATAATATAATAATATAAATAATAATAAAATTAAAAATAATAACATTTAAAATTAATTTATAAAATAATAATAATAATAATCAAAATAAATTTAAAAAATAATACTAATATTATATAAAGATGATAATAAAATATGAATAATATTATAATAATAAAATTATAAAATAAATAATAATAACTAATTTAAAAAATTAATAATCAAAATAAAGATATTAATGATTAATCAATTTTTAGAAATAATTATTCATATTTCATTTAAATTAATTTTAATCACAAAAATAAAATTATAATATTACAAATTTATTAATTAAAAAAATTAAATTATTAATCACACAGATCGTATCAATCATAAACTTTTATAAAATTTTATTTTATTTTTTATTATTTTTTTAATTCAAATAACCTTACTACTATCTTTCACTTCAAATCCATCCATACTTTTCTTTTTTTCAATTTTATCCTTAAATCAAAAGACACACCTAATAAAAAAAAATACACCATTTAAAGATAAAGACATAAACTCTTAGTTTAAATTCATAATATGATAATTGAGTTGTAGTTTGAGCTAATTTATTAAATTGAGTCTGTTTGATAAAATTAATAATAATTGTTAGATGGAAAAATGTAAAATGATAAAAATATATATGATTTTCTTAATTAATTTTTTTTTTGCCTAAAATATATTTCAAAGTGACATTGTTTTAAATTAATGTTAGACTCTTACAACTTTTTAATCAAAGGACATAAATGTATTTTCAATACAAAATTGTCGTCCTTTTCATAAATACAACTATATTTTCAAATAATTTATAGTTTTAAGTTTTTATTAACTTTCAGCTCTTGTCATTTTATACTTAATTAAATATTTTTCTCTAAAACTTCACATATAATAGTGTAATGTTAAAAAAATTAGTAATTTCTTTAAAGTTCATGAAAATAATGCAAGTTGTGCCACTTTTGCAATAAACAATGAACCCGAACTTTAATAATGATGGAAAGTAACTGAGTTCATTATCTGGGAAACACAATTTGCAAGAACTTGTCTATTTCCCAAACAAAAAAATGTTGCATATATACTATACTTGTTGGGATTAGGGGGGTCTGGATAAGATCATATGACAGAAATTAATATGCTAACTGGACATATGTTTTAATGCCTAAAATTGAATATAGACAAGTAGATACATTAATAATAAGCCAGTGCTCATAAAATATTGCAATAATGCTGTCGGAGAAGTACTTAAAGAAGCATAGTCAAGATTACCTTAGTTGTCATATCTTTGCTACCCTGATTTAAGTTGTTTTGTCTATTCTTGGTGGCTACCAAACCATCTTCAGGTATTGAATTCATTACATTATATAACAGCTGAATAATATTGGGGATAGCATTTAGTTTGATTCATACATCAAAATCAAGTTGTTTGATGCATGATGGATCCAGATAGATATTGCAATAAATTGATATGCAATAGATTTGAATTGATTTTGTATTTTGTAGGATACCAAAAGAAAATGTCAAAACTTATTTTGTTTATAGATATATTAACATGGACTATTAGTGGTGCCCAGATGTACGGTTTACTTATTTTAACACAAATACCAGTTAACACCCATACATTTTCAATCAAAGATAAATTAGGAGATGCTTTAAGAAATTATAAAGTTTTGTGATAATATATATATATATATATATATATATATATATATATATATATATATATATATATATATATATATAATCCAGCCTCTCATTTATTTGACAACATGACTCACGTATGCAGGGAAGGGAATGTTTTAATTTTTATTTAATTCATTGTATTTATAATTGCTCGGATTCAATTTTGGCTGAAGCTGCATTTCATTAATTTAATTCCCGTATAACGTGATTTTTTTATAGTTCATCCTGCACTTATCTACAATATTCTAGACAGGAAATTTTATAGAAATGATGCACATTTTATATCAAATTTAGTAAAATGGATAGATTTGAAAAAAATTATAAAGACTAATAAGTTATTTTTACCCTCAAATACAATTTCAATGATAACTGAAATATAATAAATAATTTATCAGAATTAAAGACAACTTTCGTTGTGAAAAAATCGACTTTAATCTAACTTAATCGATGTTGTAACAAAATATCATATATTTCTTTTTAATTAATCATTCTTTCCTTTCAAGAAAAGGAAACAAAATAAAATATTAAGGTCAAAATGGTGTAAACAAAACTTGAAAAAAAAAATCAGCATTTAAGAGTTAGACGTAAAACTTGGCTTAATTCTCCACATGCATTCTTGTACTCATTTCATATTAAGTTACTCGCTTAATCAATTTCATATCTTTAGTTGTTATTGAAATTATGTTCAAGATAATAATTTTTAAAACTTTAAGCCGTGATGCTCAAACACAACTTATTTATTTTCGTAACTTTTTTAAATTTGTTTATGTTGATAAATTTTGTGTAAAATTGTAACATTCCTCTAAAATTTTTCATTTCAACCTATGTATACAAGTACTCGTGCCAAGGACTAATAACAAAGAAGGTTATCAGACATCATTAAGTGATGAGGAGCGTGAAAGAACTGTTAAAAATCAGTGTAAAAGATACTTCTTTCAATCTCTTCTCACACAAAAATAGAAAAAACTGGTGTGAAAAAAAGTATAACCAGTTCTAGAACAATAGTATTGGAATATTTTGATTGTTCATTTACTGGAGTGTTAAATGAATTGGTAGGCCCTGAGTTTTTCAACATCTATAAAATCAAAGTAATATTCACTCTAAAAGTAGCTTAATCACAAAACCATAAACCTTGCCTGTGCCAAAGGTGCGTGTATATATATATATATACACACACACACACGAAAAATGTGCGCTGAATAGCTTTTGATAAACATAAACGTGTTCTTTAGATTGATGCTTTCTTGCATGAACTCTGGAACTTAAAGCACCTGTTTTGATATTAAATAGCGTCCTTATATGGTGGGGATTCGGTTACCGACAATTACTTATAATGTTTGTATAGGTTGCCATCTTATTCAAACGCATTTTAACTAAATCTTCCCATACAAGGTGATATATTTTACAATTATTAGCTTTAATGTACTTCCTATAAATCCTCGACCATTTAGGTGTACTATTATAAATACTTATATTACTATTTTCTAATTAAAATACAAATAAAACCAGGTAAGACGATATGAAGTTACAAAATGCCACTCAATGAACAAAGACCTGAAGCACAGATGGACATATCCTTGCGTTTCTACTAATGAATTTTTGCCATATCAAGGCCAACGTTGCTAGGACTGAAAGGGACGAAATGGATAAAAATATCTGATAATAATTTCATTCCTTCGGTTTACTTTCCACTATAAGCAACAAAACTGCCTTAAAATCACATTCCACACACACACATATTATATATATATATATATATATATAGACACACACACAAATAATCAATTTTGACAGTTCATTGAACTGCAATACTATTCCAATTGTTGTAGTCACTGGTGTTAACTAAGCAAATTAAGCCAAACTGGTTCTTGGTAGGTTAGATGTGGTTCGATATGCAGAAATACTGGTATTTGAAAGTGGTCTGGTATTGTGAGTTTATAATGTATTCATATATATTTTCTGTCTTATCCTAGGGGTATATCCAAGGTTGTTTCTTTGTAATTTGGATACTTCTTCTACCATTTTATGTCATTCTTCTTCGGCTGATAAAAAAAATGCAAATCGATTAGCGCCAGCATAAATCCAAAGAAGTTTTAATATTATAAACTATCTGTTGACAATGCACCTTCAAATAGCTGAATTTAAAACCAGAAAGTAATCAAGTGAATGCAACAGATTACTATACCAAAGTGATTTCAAAACATTCAACTGCACTTATTTTGTAGGAGAGGTTATGAATATACCGTTTTTTTTTTTATGTAATTTTGTGTTTTTTCTTTGTATATAAACATGAAAGGGATTGAAATACTCTAAATATTCCATATTAATATTTTTGATTGCTGATAAAAAAATTCAACTGCATGTTCTGATTTCCACTGAAAAGAAGTTAAATGATCTCATGGAATGATGCATTACCGTTTTTGAACTTTACTCTTTCAACTGGATTCGCTTTAGAGTACTCCAAGAGCGATAACAACCAGCAAACTAGTGGTACAATAACATGTACACATGACAACAGTTAACTGTCTACCACATCAGAAAATCACCACACAATACATCTTTCATAAGATATCAGCAGTTTTCAGGTTCAGCTAGTATCTCTTCCGAACCTACAATGTAACAAATGTTGTAATGTTAGGAAAAGCAATATATTAGCAATCAATAATATACCATTATAGTTGATAATTATTTATCTAATTATCTAACATTATATCATTTATTAATTCAGATGCTATTATTATTATTGTTATTATAAAAGGATTCTACGGTATATGAAAAAAATAATTTTCCTTGTGTAAATATTCGGACAAAATCAGAGGTCAAAAAATATGTGGTGCAAATAAATAATATTTGTACTTGAAGATGATATTGCTTCGACAAGCTTGTTTTGCAGTTCAGTGTAATTAGTCCCGGTCATCATATGTGGAACCTTCAAGACAGATTGTAAAAAAACAGCAATGATCAAAATTTGAACTGAATACATCATAATACGCCATGCATGCTCATTGATAACTTCAAATAATTAATTGATATGGTACCTCTAATCGGACAGTGTGTATGAACCTGTCATCTGTTTTGGTGGAGGTACAGTTGACCACATCAAGCCCTTCTTTAAGCACCATATCTATCACTCTTGACAAAGGAAAGGCATATTGTCTGAAGCTGTAACTACACTTAATCTGAACGCCTCCCACAAAAGGATGAACAATGACACATATTGGAAGATGGGTAGTGTTAAAGCTTCCACTATCAGAAACCACAGGACTCAAATTGGACAACTCCTTAAACTGGTCTCTCTTAGCCTGCAACTGTTTCACTTTATTTTCAAGGTGTTTGATGTATTTTGTACCCTCATGCATATGATCAGAAATTGAGCGCTTTCCCTGATGATGGTCATCAAGATGTAATATAATTAACATTGATATGCACAATAATGCCCTTCAATGGCTATTAACGAGATGAAAAATACTAGACATACACAAATGGTAAAAATAACCGTGTATAGCTGCGGTGTTTACCTTGATATATTCAAGAGGCAGAAGAGATCTAAAGTCGGTGCAAAGCCTGGTCATTTCTTGCCTTCTTTGTTTTTCGGTCTCTCTATGCATCCACTTCTTGTTTTCATCTATGGTGGTGATCTTATAATCTTCGTTTCTCCAAGCAGGTAACTTTCCTCTCTGCTTGCCCTTGGTAGTTTCCATTTGACCTGTACATGGAATGAGAGCACTACCATCCTTCACAGGATCATACAAGATCTGATTTTGAAAAGGGGTTGTTTGGATTGGTAGGGAATAGTATTTATCAGTTGTAATCTGGAAGCACAACTCATCACTAGGGTGTAAAGGATTCATCGTAATCTGGTTGGGGCACTCAAAGGTTTGGTAATTAGGGTTTCGGATCGATTCCCGTTTGACTAATATATATCCTAGGATCCTCAAATCTCCTCCGTATAAGATAAGAATCCATCTTACCTGCCATATCAACGTTCTTGTTTCTATTTTCTTTGCTCCTTTGTCTTTCTCTTATTAATTAATATTATCTTGTGGGACATGGTGTTTGCTCTAGTTTGATGGATGATCAAATTTTAAAGAGTCTATTTTGAAAGTTGTTTGATTTACATACCAAATTTTTGTTGGGGCTGCTTTGTCGGTTGGTACGTTTGTGAATGTAATCTAGCCGAACCTTGAAACTATTTCAAAAGGTAGCTCTGTAATTTTTCTCTTTTATTGTGTACATATTCAAAGAAATTGCCAAAATATATATAATAATTATTAATGAGGTGTTTTAAAATTAATTTTAGTTTCCTCTTGCACATCATTAATATTTATACAAAAAAAAAAAGTATTAGGTAAAATTTCAACTCCATTTAGAAAAAATTCTAATATATATTACTATCTTTAAAAAAATGCACGTGTCTACAGTATTGTTATTTCACCAAATCTAAGTTTTTTATTCTAAAAACAATCATATACAAGCCATGTTTGGAATTTTTCTGTACAATAACAGTGTTAAGATTCAATTCTAGGATCCATATTACCTAAACCTTTCATGCTAGAGTCCATACTAGACTCATACACACTTTGATCGATATTTTTATTTTGTTCAGAAAAAGAAAGACTTAACCCATATACACGATTTAATATTATTTTACTGAATATGAATATGACACTTACTTTGTAATTCTACTCTTTAGGTTTTCTTGTGGGCGCAATATGAATCCTTACTCATTTATATTTTAATCTAATTATATTAAAGTTCTCACGCTAGCAAAGGTTTTTTTTTCTTTCCTGAAATTGTCAATGATTCGTGTCTAAATATAACGTCTCCACAAGCCAAATAAGTTTTAAATTAAGCTGGCTTGAGGTTTAGTTAGTTTATTAGCTTATTATTATTTTTTATTTTGTTGACATCTTTGGTCTTCATGTATTTAAACAAGATCTGTTATGTATGTTTGAAACTAAAATATTTATAATATGGTAGTTATTTTTTTTTCTTTAGACTCATATTGTATTAATAAAATTGTTTATTAATTGGTATGTAGTGACCAATAACAAAAATTCAAATTTAGAGCTTGATTGTCAATGTTTTAACAATTGTATCCTAGGTTGTTAAATTTAACTGGCACTTTTTAGAACTTAATTTTATGCCAATGGCTGATTTCATTTTTTCTATTATTGAAATTAATAAGATGTATAAAATTACAATTTTGTATAAAGTTAGGCATTGATTGAAAATAATATTAATGTTTAAAATTCTTGTAACTATTAAAAAAATGTCTTAAACTACTGAAGGATTAAAAACCTTTCTATGATAACATTAGGTTACAAAATTTAAATAATAGATATATGCCTGGAAATAATAATATAAAAAATCTGTTAGCCAAACCAATTCATCTAAATTTTAATGAAATTGTTTTGATTTAGATTAATGGGTGGAAACAAATTATAAAATCCGAATCACCAACCCAACTAAATTTGAATTGTTTAAATTGTGTTTTATCTTATATTTGAACCAAGAGTCTTTTACACATAGATTTTTGAATACCTAACCAGCAGTTTATTATTATTATTATTATTATTATTATTATTATATCTGACAAAAAAAAAACTCTTGTATCTAGCTAATTTACAATTGATGTAAATTCTTTTAGGCTTAATAGTGCATTTGAATAAACTATTTAATAGATTTGATTTTTTTCCTTTTTTATTAGAAAAAGAATATTTATAAATGAGAGTATACTTGCTACTCAACCCATTTACAAGCAAAAAAACCTTTACATAAAACAATTTTGAGGAGGTGCAGGATATATGAAAGTCACCTAGTATTATCTTCCACTATTTTTAAAATTTTTATTTAGATCCCAATTTTTTTAAATTATCAATTTAGTATATTTTTTATCAAATTCACACACAAAAAGAAAAGCAATATTAAAGAGTAATCACTTAACAAATGTGTCGTGGATATGTTAGTCAAAATCATGTTACCAACATATCAACAACACATTTTCGGATTCTCACATTCTTAATCACATTTTGTTAATTTGATACAATAAACTAAATTGTAATATTTAAAAAAATGAAATTTAAATGAGAACTTTAAAAACAATAGAATAATATTGAAATAAACTTAAAGTAGTGTCACAAAATAAGTTATTAGTTTTCTTTTAAATAAATGATTATTTCTTGAAGATATTATCTATTTTAGAAAATGCGTATGGGTTAATTTCATTGATCTAAACAGACATTCTCAATATTTTTTATTTCTATTTTAAATATACATTTCACACATTACTGGTAGAAAAAGAAATTATTTCCGCAGTCTCAAAACATTTTTGTCTGTACAGATAATCTTTTTAACAACTTGTCCCTTTTAAACATTTACTTTCTACAATTCACGCACGAGCAGTTTGTATAAAATGTTATATATACATGGTCTTGACCTTTTGGATGTTTCAATAATAAAATTAAATTACACATTATGGAAAACGTGGTTTCACTGTACCTTTTACGGCATTTATCTATTTGTTTGGTCAACAGTCGTAGTAGTAATGTAAAGCCTACGTGATAGAAATTTAGAAAGACGACAAACACAAAAAACATCAATAATGTCGAGTCAATTTCCATTGATAAGCATGCACAAACTAAAACTTATATTTTAAATTTTCATTGATCATTCCGATTTTAAATTAAAAATTTTATTTTTATGTCATCTTTATACAAATTCTTTAGGTTTTATTATTTTTGTCTAAATATTAGGAATGCTAATATAAATTTATAATATGAAATGATTTTAAAACGTAACAACAAAAAGGAACAAAAATTGAGAGGATTTATAAATACTAACAAATATGCTTTTACAGTAATAAAAATGTATCACCTCTATAGGCTTGACTAGTAAAACATAAACAACTATCCTTTGTGTTAATCCTTTTTAAAAGATAATAAAAAATGTTTACAATAAAAAAATTAACTATTATAATAATCATCAAAATAACAAAGTACTTACTAGACTTTATATTGGAGTAATATAAAGCAATCACTATATAACACGCAAAAGAAATCTTATATAAAGCAATCACTATATAACACAATATTAAAATTAACTAACTATATAACACACAATACACAATAGTAAGTCTCACTCCTACATCTCTTCATACTACACAATTTCAGAGTTTATATTGGAGTTTGTGTGTATATTCAATATATTCGTATTATCATATAAAGAATGACCAACACAAGGGTAAGCTATAACCCTAAACTTTAAACTCACATAGTCACACAAAATCCTCCTATATATGCATAAAAAACATATCCACCTACTTACGAATCACACATAAATCCATATGATGATAGACCAAAATATTCCTAAATCCTAACTTTCCGAAAGCTCAATGCATTTTATTCTTTCATTTCCCTTTTATCTTTGATTTGTGTTATTTATTATTTTCTTTTTCTTTTCTTCCACATGATAATCATATGTTCCATCTTGCCTTCATATAAGTTTTTTTCAATAAATTTCTCTCCACTGTGAACGATAAAAAAATTACGTCTTAATTAATTTTTATAGATTAAGAAAAAATTACTTTTTTAATGTAGTCATTATTCTTTTTCTTACTGAAGATACATTTTTTAATTAATTTAATGGATTTTTTTATTAGTAATAAACAATAAAAATAAATAAGAAGAACATTTGAGGTGTTCCAATGCCTTTTATAGGAATGTTTATATATACTTATTTTTTTATGTGGGTTGAGACAATTTTTTTCCCTTTGTCAATGAAATTCTTTATTGATGATAATAAAAAATTCAGTCTTTGTAGACACATGTATTCAATATCCTAAAGTTACAATCAGCCATGTAAATTGTATGCAAAACCAAATCGAAACCCATAATAAGTACTAATTTTCCTTTTCAAGAATAAAATTCAAAAAAAAAAAAAAGAAAACTTCAGGAAAGATCCGAGTAATTCGTTTCACGTTTATTCAGTTTTATCCATTAATTATGGTTGTTTGAACAGAGGAATTTGAACTTTAATATCTCTATTTTTCTTTAGTAGCCACCTAACAAATAAAGAAAAAAAAAATCAAACCCACCCTCTCTTTCCCTCTCTCAAAACCACTTTCTCTCTAGCTCTCTCAAACCTTCTCTTCATATATCTCATTTATTTCATAATGTAATTAGTAGTAGGAATTAGAAATAATTTTTATCTTAAATAGAATAAATTCGTATCTATTTTAAAGATTTTTTGTTCTCTGCTTTTCTGTATGATTTGTTTATTAATCTTGTGGTTAGTTAACAAAAGTGATCATCTCAACTTGTTTTACCATAAAATGAAAATTAATTATGTTTGGATAACTTTTTCTAAATCTCTATATTTTGGAATAACATTATTGTTTGGTTTTGAAATTTTCCTTGAAAATAAACATTTTAAGTAAAGGAAGCTAGCTTTAATCTTTTAAAAGTATTCTATACTATCATCATATGTATTGATGTGAATGATAAAATGTTTATGAAATTCAAATCATAAATGTTTGGATAATATATTGAGTTGTTGCTTGATTGTATAGAAGCAATGACACCTTTAATCGAGATTTTCTAGTAGACTAAAATATCATGATGGTAAGAAACTGATGAGAGAGTTACATTCTAACTACATGTAAATACACAACATTAGATATTTGAACTTACGTGATCATTTCTCTTAGATTCAATCTTATATATTGGATTAGATAAGTTTCTTGTAGAACCTACTTAATACAAGTCTTCTGAAAAGGTGCTTATTAAATATTTTGATTGGTGTATAAATTCATGTGTGGTCTATATGATTGTTGATATTGGTATTTAAGTGGATTTGAAATCTAATAGTTGATGTATAAATTTTGTATCTCTATATTTAGATATGAATTAAAATCTAATTTTTTATTTTATTTATACTTTCATATTTTAGAATTTTATTTCAATAGTTTATTCTTGTTTTTTTTGTTATATTGTGAACTATCAATAAATGTATTAGGTACACAAGTAGATATGAATACAAGTATAGGAGTACATGAAAAATCATAAACTTTTATTTTAAATTTCTTTCTGTAAAAAATTGTATTTATATAATTTTTAGATTATATAAAAAATATTTTGAAATATCATATACTTTGTATAAATTATTTATTATAAACTATTTGTTGAGTTAAATACACGAAAGAAAAATATATATATTTTGCAGTTTTAAGTCATTCACTATCAGTATGTTCACATGCTTTTTTACTCTAAAGGCATTCACATCACTTGTGGGGTTCAAAAGATGGTAAATTAGTGAAATTCTCTTTAATTGGTTGGTAGAGTTTGAACGAGAAGTTGGGAGGCTCACCTAAAATAAAGTATCCATAATAATTTTTTAATTTGGGATTACAAAGCAAAGGTTTTATGGGTTGGCCAAAATCTGTCTAACTTTGATTCAAATCAATCATTGGATAAAATTTTATTAAGCTTCAATGAAGGTTTTTTTAGTTTAATATTATTATATATTTGAACTTTTTAAAATTTTGTTTTTAGTTTTTAATTTTTAACAATTTTATTCTTTTGTGTGTATCTATATACACTTTACAAATCGAATACCATCGATTTGCATGTTACTGAATATTTATTTTTATTTTTCATTTTCACTCACTGATATCAAGCAATGAATCAATCTAATTTTTTAACGTAAATGAATTACCATTTCATTTACAAAGTTGAAGATATTGTGTTGCTATGTGTAAAACTTGATTATATGGTTCTGTCTGAAAACGTACTGCCTCTACTAATTGATGCATTATATACAGACACGCAGTTCTGATAAAAAAACAGATACACAGTCGCTGATAAAAATAAATAAAGACACACCGTAACCACTTATAAGAGAATTTTCGTAGTATCCTTGAGATTTCGGCGCTCTTGAGAAATTCTAAAACAAGTTTTGGAGATTTCTATTAGGACCATAACCAATAGAAATTCTAGGACATTTTTGAAATATTAAAGGTTTTGGTACTATTATTAATATATTTTTCTCCTTTCCTCTTATTCTGTGTCTCCTAACTCATTCAGTTATTTACTCAAAGAAAATAACTGTAGCACCTTTTCTGATACTGTAACAACCCTCAAGTTTTAAACGCATCCTCGTCACCATGTTCTGAGATTGTACATATCTTTAGTCGTAAACGAAACTATAAAATAAGTTTTTATTTTTTCCACTAAATCAAGAATTAAAGTAACAAATACTTAGAACATTATTAAAAGATTATCTGTATCCATATTTTCTCCTACTATCGTCTATCTGACAATTTCTTGGTAAAATAAATGAGAGACTTACTGTGAAACTGAAATAACTTTGTTTCATGAAACATGGCATAATTATTACTAAATACCAAGTTGATCAGCAAGGATATAGTTAAGAGAAAACAGAAGGGATCAGTCGTTCCAACTAGTTAAGGGAAAATGGGCGTTAGGGTAAAGCAATGGGAAAATCAAACATTTGAATTTAAAAAAGGTAAACTGAAAATCCTTATCATATATTGTTCTCCTGCTCACACATCGGCTCTACTAGCAATAGCAAGAATTCACATAAATGTACAAGCAAGTGCACTAGATTAACAAAGGAAAGTTGGGAAAGCTTATCGTAGTTGCGATCACATATTGTTCCTGGCCCACTCAGACAGCATAATTACCTTGGCAATGAAATTGCATGATCCAGTTTCTGTTGCAGCTTACCAACATCAAGTAGTGTCAAGTCCTCCACCTACTCAACAAATATTTCATTTACTCAGAACGTTGCATGCATTTACATTTGTGATTCTCCAAACAAAATTTCATATGCTATTAGCCAGGTATTACATTTGCTCCATTGATATAACTGTCTCAACAAATTGAAACTAGTTAATAATGCATATATACCTTAAGAGTTAGCATACAATAGACAGCTCTTTCTTTTTATTTCTCTTCTAGTCACATTATTTCTTTTAAATATATCACTTCTTTCTTCTTTATACTAGTGTAAAGTGTAAATTATCAGTGTCTATACTTCTTATTTTTCTTTATTTTTATCTACTGTCATAACTAATCTTATCTCTCACTTTTAGTATCTACACCGACAAATATGTTGATGACATTCTTTACATGGTTTAGTCTAACGAAGAGGAGAGGTGCACTTTGAAACCATAAAAGAAACATTCGTTTAATGATTAATATATTAATACTTCAATATTTTTATTTTTTAACTTAAAATCTAACTAGAACTCTGTATGCCAAAATGCAAGCCTGTAGTACATATTTTTTTATCTCTCTTTTTGTAGTGGACATACCCTAATGTACTAGCACAAAAAATATTAAGGAGCTTAACTGGGTACCTGAGACTTAATAGTATGAAATACTCTTCCATTAGCACGAGTGGAAACACAGCTAACAACATCACATCCTTCTTGAAGCAGTATTTCCATTAATTCAGATAAAGATGAACTTCTCTCCTCGAAACCACTACATATGGCAATTTCTACTCCCCCTGGAATGAGATTGATGTTGATACTCTTCACTACTGCTCCTGAATGACCTGGTTCAGTTTCAGTTTGAACTATCTGTTTGAGACTATCTCTCTTAACTAGGAGAGCATCAATATTCTGCTTTAAGTTTTGGATATAATTTACGGCCGCGCCTATTTGATCTGATGCCGAACGCTTTCCCTGTAATTCAACACAAAAATGAAAACATCTAAATATGACTAGGCTTGCTTTTGTTTGCCATTTCATGAATCATGAACAGTTACATGATTCTGTAAATGAAAGTTAAAACACAGTCCTTAGGGGCTGTAGGTTTATGTAGGATGCAAGATCTGTGCATGTTTTTTGTGTGCAAGAGTTAAAGCACTCTTTTTTATGCTTTCATTTAATTAAATTCTTTTTTACTGATAGAAAAAATTGAAAACATCTAAACCAAAACTCACCTTTTGTTATGCAAATCTGTAAATATCCCACAATAAACGAAGCCTTAATTTAAAACAAAAAAGCTGCAGTAGATATCACGAGTTGGTATTAAAAAATATAGTAGCAAGGACAACCTTGGCGAGTTCGGAAGGGAGTGAAGAGCGAAGAGTTGAACCTAGAACAGACATTCTTGCCCTCCTTCTTTTTTCAACTTCCCTACGAATGATCTTCTTCTTTTCATTGTCTGAAGTAGCCAATATTATATGCTGATTCTCTTCGTCCATCTTCTGTCCAGGTTCACTCCCTCAAGTGATTCTTGGCCAGAAGTCAGATCCTGTTCAATAATATATCATCTTGCTAATTGAGCACAAGATCTTTGAAAAGAGGAAATATATGTTAAGGAAAAACCTTGCAACCGATGACTACGATTTGGAAACTCAACCTTCGACTTCCCTACATCTTTCCTTTTCTTTTATTAATTAAAATAATTAACCCCTCTGTGTTTTGGTGCGTGTTATTAGTATGCTTTTTTTTTAACATAATTGATATCACTTTTGTCTTTTTATTCTAGTAGACAAATTAAATATACTTATTTGGCCTGTACGACCTTCGATATCCTGAATGTAGTCAAGATGGTACAGGATCTCTTTTGAGAGCATATGAAAAAGGCGACTTCAGTTGGTACATTAAGAAGAGATCATTGTGATTGTCTTTGTAGTTAGCTTTGTCTTTCAATTTGAATTAGTCTAATTTAAAAAAAAATGAAATTATAACTTTTACAATGTAAAATTATACTTAAAACACTTACGTTTTTATTTTCTACTAAACTAGTCGGGAGTTTAACATAAATTTAATAAATATTGTTAAATCTGTATTTATATTGTTAAATCTCATGTACATATAAAGATATCTCTTATAGGGTTGAATTGCAATCGTACACTTTAGTAAGAAGAGACTTTTTGAGCTAAATATGTATCTATATATTGTTATATGTATTATTTAAACGGGCTAGGGTCCTTAATTACCCTATTGTTATATAATATTTTTTTACTGACAAACAAAATAAATATTATTAAATATTCATAAGTCAGAAGTTTAGTGAAAATTAAATATGAAGGATTTATAAGATGTGGTATTATAATTTAAAGAGAGAAATTTTAATAATAAATAAAGATAAAAGATATAATATCTGAACATAAGTCATAATGTACCAAACAATTGACTTTAAGTGATATATTGTTGAGCTTCTTAGTATATACTAAATCTTAAAGAAATTAGCCTTTTATTCTTAAAGAGGATTTCAAAGTCTTCAAGTTCGTTGAGTTGAGTTTTAGGGTCAGTTACTGCATTTGAGATATTGTCTGTTTTAAAATTTAAAATTTTGTCACAGTCTTGTTTTTAAAAGACACTTCGAAAGATTAGAAAGGAAGGTGTATATGAACTGATTTTGGCTTCAACTCCTAAGTGAGTTGGGACTATATTCGGTGTACCGGAACAAGTTCCTTAGTCAAAAACTAAGGAAATAGGTTCCGTAAATATTCCGACCTCAAATTCGTTGAGATGACATCGCTCGGATCCAAAGAGATAATACTTCGGATGCGATGACTGACCCTAGAGATTTCATGTTGGAACAATAAATTATAAGAAATAAAGTTTTTTTTGTATATATTATATAAAAAGATTTTTTTTATTTTTCTATGTATTAAAATAAAAACACAAAAGGTATATTCAAACTTTATACATAAGTATTTTACACATAAAGAGACCTGCTGTGCTCACTTATGAATATAATGTATTCTTTTACCCATAAAATGACATAAAATATAATGTATTCTTTTACCCATAAAATGACATACAGTATTGAGAGTGTTAATTTATGGTTGTCAACATACCAAAGAAAACTAATGGCCGGATATGACATATAGGGAAGTTGTTCTAATTTCATTATAGATATCTTTAAGTCTTAGATATGGAATAAAATTGAATAATAAAAAAAAAGTGTCGATCTAACTCTGTATTCAAACTCTGAACTTGATCTGAAAACATATAATGTCAAATTAACTGGTGATTTCCCGTAGTTTAAAAAATCCAAGCTTAAGGAACTCTGTTAGGCCTATATAGTTTAAGGCGAAGACGTGTTAAGTATATTACTAGTTCCCTTATGAAATGTGTTTTGTCTGATAGAAATTAGAGTAGAAGGTTTAATCTTGTTACTTCATGTTTACAGTTTGTTCTTACTTGGTATCAGAAAAGTTAACAGAGAATAATTTCTTGTCACGTTTCCTGCATCTCTTTGTTCATTTGGATCTCAGCTACTCTCCACAAGCCTAACCTTTACTGAAATGTGTTCATATTTAAAGTGCACATATGTAATATTCAGATGACAGAAACAACCTGTTTTATGAGGGTTAAGCGGATCCAGGTCTGTATCAGTGCAGGTTTTACTCCCTAAACCAATGAGGTGGTGCAATGTGTTTTGTCTTGCAGGAACTACTCATCAACAGGTAAGTGGGGAATTCAAATGCACCTTAACAAAGCCACAGGAATGAATCCAAAGACCGCCACAAGTGTTCATCAAGATATCAGAGTTTATATATACACTTGGTTCCAAACGAATACCCAATCTATGGGTTGGTAAGGCAGGAGCTTATGCACTATCAGGTGGGAATTGGGTATGGCAGGAGCTCATGCTCTATACTCATGGTCAAAGTTGAACTCCATAGCATCTTTTCGGATTTTTTTTTGTTTTTTTTTTCTTTAAAATGGTTTTCTATATAATCTGCAAGAAGATGAAATAGCATTATTTTATTAAACATAAGATTTTGAAAATGTTGAGAGAGAGTTTTTAAAAAACGAAAACGTCGAGACATGAAAGTCTTTGTTCCATTATGTTCAAGAGCTCAGGGTTGCACTTCTGTTAACAACAATAGTTACACACACTAAAAACAACGTGGTATCGCTGTTTCCAATAACTTAAAACCAATGATAACTACGAAGAATAAGAACGAAGGAAGAATGGAGCTCGACTCCGGAAATTCGGAACTGGGAATTCGGACTTTGAATCGAATTGCTTTCGAAACTGAAAAAGAAAACTGCGAAAAATAAAAATCCCACGAAAACTCACGTTAATACTTTTTTCAGTGTCATTTTTAATAAAAAAAATGATGCTTCATCTTCTTGCAGATTATAAAAAAGCAATTCAGAGGAAATAAAAAATAAAAAAAAAAGGTGTTATGGAGCACAACTTTGACAATGAAAAAAAAAAAAAGTGATCTTTAATAGAACGACTTATTTGAAAACAATTTTTTTCTGAAAACATAAAACGTGTTAGGAAGCACGATTTTAATATCCTCAAACTCTGGTTAGGAATTCAATTTCAATTTATATCTCCATCCACGACTTACTCAAACAAAAATTACTAATTCAATAATTTTACACAGTTATGATAAAAATGACCTTTGAGTTCACTGTACCGGTGGTTGAGTCCAATATTTTTGGCTTGGAAGGAAGAATAATCCAAGCATGGGAAGAAAGCTGTAATCTGTATGGGTTCTTCGGAAGGATTGTGACGTTCAAGGCGATAAGTATATAAGTATTCCTTTCTAGAATAGATTACAACTATTATATAAGAATTGAAACATTCTTAAAATAATTTTTATTTATTTAATTTAATTTTTGTTGATAAAAAAATTCAAAATGTACATATGTAATATTTTTATTAAAATTAATTTGCAACCATATTTTTTTTTTTTTAAAAAAAGAACTCTTACAATATTGAATACTATGAAAAACATAATAGTTTTATACTGGGCAAAAATTTTGAAATTTTTAAAATGGTTATCATTGTGAATAAATGTTGTCTTTATTATTCAGAGTTATATGCTTAGGTAGTGTAAATAGTGATAAAATCATTTTATTTATTAATAAATATGTAATTGTTAAAATTAATTGTGATTAAGTAATTAAAATAAATATAAAATTAATTAAAATGAAAGAATGATTAAAAATTACTTGTTATAAAAAAAGTTTATGTAAGATAGTTAAATGGAGATACGATCTTTATATAATAAAAGTTTAAATTGTCTTTCCAAATAATTTATATAGAAATTGTCTAACCACCTTAAAATCTTGTAAAAGTTTAATTATTTTAATTAACTAATATTATTTTTTCGTTTTTACAATTTCATTGATTTATTATTGTCTTATCAGTGTACGATTTATTCATATTAAGAAAAAAAAATTATACATTTTAGAAATTTCATGTAGAAATTATACCAATTTAGAAACTTTTATTTATTTTCGACTCCATAAGTAGATATGGTTGTTAGGGTTTGAGCGAAACTTGTATAGTTGAGAGATTCCCAACGAGTTGTTTTCTTTTCTTTAATTATGGTTTCTTTTTCTTCAACTGTCGTGGATAATGCCGTGTCAAAATTTTAAATTTCCTTTTTCTTATTCTTCATTTTCCGTAAGATAATTTTTGTTTTCTTTTTTAATTTTATTGCAACTTGCAAGATACCAGGATTGTGGCACAGTTATGTTACAATAAACCTTCAGAATGCATGTTCAACTCCTTGTCTTACACTCCAAACATTAAAAAAAACAAAAACAAACAAACTACTGAGCATACGAAATTGAATGAGTTAATTAATGCAGTAATTGTACAATTTTCTTCGATTTTACATATTCTTTAATCAAAGCCAAGCTCCTCTCGAAAATTTTTTTTTTTTCACAACAATAAAAATGTCCAGCTTCAACAAATATATATATATATATATATATATATATAAAAGAAAAAAGTTATTTAAAGATTAATATTTAGTTATTAAATAAAATAGTTATCATTTGTGACTAAAATTGTCACTAAATTACATTTTTTATTGTTAAATAAGACATAATTATTGAATTTAGTGATTAAATAATAGGTATATAATTATATACAAAAGGTGGTTTTAGTGACTTATGTCATTAAAACTTTATTATGTAATGTTAGATACCAATTATTTGACTTAATTGGTCACTAAATTCAGTCATTATGTCTATTTTTGTAGTTATTTAACAATCAAAATCTAATTTAATCACTATTTTAGTCACAATTAGTAACCATTTCATTTTATAACTATTTTATAACTAAAAATTAATCTCTAAATAAATTTTTTCTTAATATATATATATATATATACATACTGGACAAAAAAAAAAGGATCCGAGCTCCCCCAATGAAAAGCTACATCGCAGAGTATTAAAATATTATTAACTAAATTAAAAAATTAAACATAATTTATAAAAATTGTGACAAATAAAAAATTATCAAATTATAAATAAAATTATACTCAAAATTTAGTTTTTTTAAATAAGTCAAATCATAGTTTTTAGTTTAACTTATTTAAATAAATAAATAAGTTAAACTTAATTTACCAATTTATTTTCATAAGTTAAGACTGTCCTCGAAATTTAAGGACCATTATGAGCGGCTTTTTTCTGCCACCTTCATAGCTTTTTCCTACATTTTCATAGAAAATATAGAAAGAATGAAATGTCCTTAAATAAATATAATAAATGATTCAATTAGATCCACTCATATCATCTTTCAACTTCATATTTTTTACTGTTGCTTCAATATTATTGTCGCCCGTTAATATCTAGTCTTTGAGGGAGAGGGAATGGGTGGATAGGATTGCGAAAGAATTTTTTTTTTTTTTACTTGAAAGTTATTATTCCGGATTAGCAATAGGGTAATTTTCAGAATTACAGAATCTGAATATTAATTCAATCCGCACACCTCTAGTTACCTAAAGGTATTAAAGTCTTTTTCATATGAGTGTTTTTAGAAATATAAAATTTTATAAAGGTGTTTGAAGAAGCTATGGGAGTGAGGAAGGAGTCGTCATTATATTCAATAGTCCTCGAGATCGCCCTCCACCTACAACAGTTTGATAATTAATCGAATTGTTACTATAGATTTGGATTTGAATTAATAACAGCTTAGTCTAAAATTTATATATATCACACTTGTAATAGAAAGTATACTTTACTTCATATCACCTCTTTTAAGACGCCAGTTTAATTTTTCCCAGTAAGAACATCTAATGTTAAGAGTGTTTATCAAATTGGATTGACCTAAAATTTAAAATTCTAATTAAATTTAAATAACTGGTTTGTGTAACATCCATATTTTTCATGTAATAGAAATTTTATTGTATAAAGGAATTATATAATAAACTTGAATATAAAAATTATATATTTCAAAATATAATTCTTCGCATAAGATTTAATAAAATATTTTTGTAAAATTACAAATAAAATAAAATGAAGTTTCTCCGTCACAATTCACTGAGACTCGCACCACTTATCAAGTTTCCGTGTAATATATACTATCATCGCAGTTTTAAAAATAAAACAAACAACACACAGAAAGAAGGGTAAGCTAGAGAGTTTTCAAAAAACTATATATTTTCATAAATTGGATTTCTATCTCAACAAAATAACAACAATTTAATCTTTCATAATTCATCTCACATCATACATACACTGACTCACAAACAAAGATACTAGACTTTCTACTTTCAGAAGACACTTGTGCCTTGAGTTAGACTCAAAGGTGTGCACCTATCATATACCATCTATCTGTTCCGATCAACTTCAAACCTCGAATACAATTTGTCCCGATCAGTTCCTATTTCAAACCTCAGGTACAGTTCCCATATGCACAGGGTTAATCCATATGTCCTATTCCGATCAGCTCATATTTCAAACCTCGAACATGGACATATGAACCTCCTTCGACTCTTCACCAACTAGTAAACTTCATCTATATGAATCCAATGTACCAGTAGAGTTAGGATACCTCCTTAGCTAGATCGAATCCCCAAACAATGTACATCCTAATAATCTCAACACGGGTATCTCTTTTCTTGAAGATACTATATCTCCATCACACACCACATCATTCACAAATATTTGATACTACTTTATACAATACATAAACATTCATCCAATTCATTAATAAACAAATAATTACAATATGTATGAAAACACAATCAATTCATTAATAAATAAATAATTACAATATTTATGAAAACACAATCAATTCATTAATAAACAAATAATTATAATATTTATCAAAACACAATCAAACTAACTCTCCTTATCCAAATTCACAAAACAATTAATTATAATATTTATTAAAAACAGTCAAACTAGCTTTGCTTACCTCTATAGAGTAAAGATACTCAAAAAGTTTAAAATCACTGACAACCTACCTCTGTTCAAGAATCTTATCCGACACTCTTGATCTACTCAACGCTAGGAATTTAGGGATATGTTTTTATAAACAGATAATTGGTGGTTTTTATTAGAATAAAACAAAATATCTTCTTAAAGATAGTTGATAGTTTTTATAAAAATAAAATAGAATATTTTTTTAGAGAGATAAAATATCTTTGGAGAGAGAGAGTTGGTGGTTGTTATAAAATAAAACCTAAATAACCAATTTCTATTTACTTAAACAACTCTTAACTCTTTTGTTAAAAAAATATATTTAACTGTTATTAAATTTATCTCTAAAATTAAATTTTATTCTATAACTATTTTCTAGCTATTACAGTTTCCAATCTGTAGCTAATTAAGTTTAATTCGAATTAAATCAATTAAATCTAGTTAATTCCTATATTATATTTGTGATTTAAAATATCAATAAACTCAAAACAAAATACAGGAATCTTCTTGTATCAATTATTTTAACGGGGTTTATAAACATATTATTTTAGGATCTTGTTAAAATGAGAACATTTTTTAAGAAATCATAAAGTTTATTTATCGGTAGTGATATCACTATGCACATTCAACTCTCATTTAATGCTAAAATTTATTTTATTAATATATAATATTTTATTAATATAAACAGTGTCAAATAAATGTTTTCTTAATGTCAAACTAACATTTTTCTTTATTTAAATATCATATAGAAATTTCTATATGATCTCTTTTAATTTCTTATTCAATGTCCTTCGGACACTAGTTAACATTTTATTAAAAATATTGCAATTATCTACTACAGGTTAGTGAATTACTGATCAAATTTAATATATCATATAATTCATTAAAATATATTAAAATTCCAATGTTTCAAATTAAAAATTAAAATCTTCTATATTAAAAGTACGAGTTTCAAGAACCATTTTTCTAATAATCATAAGTACTTTAAAAAATGGTTATAAATTTTTATGATTAGAAATATTTTAAAACATGATGATCTCAATTTTCTGATCGTTACGAATATGAATGTTGAAGTAAAATTATGTAATTCTTTTTCTGAAAATAATTTTGATTCATCTTAATCCAACCAATCTACTATGAAAAATAAAATTGGAAGAAGGGGAATGCCTCAGCGAACATTCTAGAGAAAACCGCTAATCTTTTCTATTACTTTGGACAAGGATGTTTAAATAATGTATTGAAAAAGGCAATGATCATAATTGAGAATATAGAAAAGTTTAGAAAAGCAAGCACTTAGGTAAGGAACCTATCAGGCTTTTCTATAATTTTTTTATACAAATGGACCTACCCAACCCACTTTTAGTTAAGGAATTTGTTTATTTGGGTTGAAGCCCATCTCCTCTTACTTAATTTTAAATCTTCGCTTTGTTTTCCTTTCTCTCCTTTTTTATGATTTGCCCAACAATCATAAACATAAGTTTTAGTTGTTAACGTAAACAATGAAGTCATCAATATTCATGAATACGTTGGAATATATATATATATATATATATATATATAAAGACTAAAAGGATATATATAAGACTAAAAGGTAATTATTTTAACACTTTTTTTCTATTGCATGTCCCACGTGAAAGAATTTGGTTGGTACCTTTTTTTGGTTTGATATAATTGGAATTCGATTATTTATTTCTCCTAGTTAACTTGTTTGTGTTTTCTGAGTGGGTACTTTTGGTATTGTGTTAACTAGGAGGTTACTGAGGAGAATAAGGTGAAGTTGGGAAGACAGAAGTGAAGGAACAAAAGGGTGTGACTGTCGCAAAATATATTTTTATGGACGACACGCTACTAAGAGTAGTTGTCAATAGAATTGGGAAAGGGATTTAGTATGAAAGATAAGTCTTTGAAGTTTAAATGAAGAATAAGATAATTTCCAGAAAAATATTTTTTTCTACGTAAAGTATAGAAACTTTTTCCATCCATTCAAAAATCTCAAGACTAAAAATAATTTATAAACATTTTTTCTTTAACTCGTAATGTATTTCTTTCTATGACAAAACTGTGTCAATAATATGATTCCAACTATATTAGACAAAGTAACCAAAGCAAAATTTACAACTTAGATGTGATAATTATACCAATCGCAAACATGATATTGAAAAAATGATATAAAAAGTAAGTCTAATTTCAAAACCATTGCTGATTTTCAATATGAATTAATTTGACGTTAAATTGCGAAGGGTGTAGAATGTCAAAAGTATTGTGTTTACTAAAAAGACTCTGATAAGCATCATAGAGAAAGGAAGACAAATGCTTTCATCTTCCTATGCTATGTCTGAAACATTTCGACCCATTATAGGATTACTTGTTTGGTGGGTAACAAAAGGAATATCCAAAACCAGCTCAGTCATTTGATGTAAAGGTTATAATTTTTTTTATCATTCTTTTTCCATATTTATTCATTGTTTGAAGATGTCAATGATAAATAAAAAAGGCCAGTAGATATAATAAACATATTGGACAGTGATAAGGGCATATCCATCACTGTCGCCGGACAATTGGACACTGATAAGGGCCTAAAAAACATATTTTCATCATTTGTAATTCGAAGAAGACAAGTTAGATATAAATATTTTTAGCATTATTATTCAATTAAAATTGTTCGATTTTATCTTCATAGTTCTTACAATAATACTAATATTAAAAATTAACTTGATTTAATAAAATTTAACTAATTTTAATTAATTACACAAAAAACACGATAGTTCATAATGTAAAATATTTACACTGTATATATTATCTAATATTATAAGAGTAGATTACAATAGATAAGTATGTATATAAATTGGGTTATGTTTGAACAAACTCTCCAGACAATCTAGTATATATATTAACGGTTGGGTTTGAATAAATTTATCACACAATCCAATGAAAAAATAGGTTGAATTCGGTTAAATTTACATATTTTTTTTTATTAGATTTAATTTTTAATTCAATAGGGATACAAGTTTCATGATATATATTTTATTACTAAATTTTATAATTTCATTTTTTTAAATATTTTCTTAAAAATAGACTATATTGTTAGAAGAATTAAATAATTTAATATTTTAAAATATACATTTAGTTAATAAAATAATAAAGTAAATTAAATAATATTTATGTTATTTTTATTAGTATGATTTGGATGAATTGAGTTAGATTTTAGGTTTAACATACAAAGTTTATTACTTAATGTGCAAAAACTTAGATCAAATTAAGTAGGTTGAGTGATTTAATTTCAAAATAAACACAATAATTCTATTTGAATTTGATCCTCGAGTTATCCATTCAATAAAAAATAACATGTTATTTGTTTCAATATTATATTTTTATGTCTTACTCGTTTAGTCGTTAACTCATTATTGATATAAATTTAAAAATTGTGTTGGCCAAACACCTATTTTTTGTCAGAATTCAAATGTAAATTGTGTTGTACAACTTACTGATATTGGTAATTTAAAAAAAGAAAAAATTATACCACGTTTATAAAATTTCTATATCCTCTTTCTTTTCCAATAAAATAAACTAACTCACAATTTTTTTTTATTATTGTGTATATAGGAAAAGCTCCTGATATAATAAATAAACAAAGTAAAAAATAAGTTTGTGAAAAAAATACACTTAAAAAAATAGAGTATAACTCTTAAACTTATATTACTTAGTTATTAACTTGAGCAATAAAATATTTTTTTAAGCATTCTCTCTATGGCAAGGAGCAATGGACTTTTACAAGGGCTCAATAATCAACATTTTGATATTCATTTATTCATTTGTATGTGAAATTAAATTAGTTTAAGTTTATTGGTATATGATAACCTAGTTAATAATTAATAAACTAACTTTTAATAGATAAATTAACTACTAGTTAATAAGCTTTTAATTTTAAGTTATAGATTGATAAGCTAATAACTTTTCGGATTAGAGGTTTTTTAATTTTAAGTTAAAGATTGATAAGCTAACTTTTCAGATTAGAGGAGTTTGCTAAACTAAGTAACTGATAAATTAATTGCTAAATATAAAAAAATATAAAAGATATAGTTACATAAGATTTATTTTATTAATGATATTTGTGTTTTTTAGACAATAATATATTATTATTACATAATTCTAATTTTAGATTTTTTAAAAATAATTAATTTTTCATTAAACATTTTGAGTGCTTATATTTATTTTCAAAGGTTGTATATGTTTTCTTATATTTGGATAAGGTTATTTACATAAGTTGATATAGTAAGCGTTAATCGATTTTAATTTTTATATATTTTAGAAATTTAAATTTTTTTATTTCTCAAATTTAAATTATTATTAAATTAAATTTATTCTTTACAATTTTCATTACGTATAAGTTTCATAATAAAATATTAATTACTTCAATTTATAATAATAACTATTTTTAAATTGAACTATATAAAAATTTAAAAAAAAAATGATCTAATAGAAGTTAAAAGTGATTCAATAATTAATTATTTTACAAACTTAAAATAAATAGTAACAAATTAAAAATAATAAAAATATTAAAATATAACATACTAAGCAAAAAAAAAATTTAATATTTAAAAATTAGTTGAAGTATTTTATTTTATAATTTCTATAAACTAAAAGTTTACAAAATAAACTACATTTAAAATAATTATTAAATATTTTTATTAGTCGAACTAATTTATAAACTGATTAAATATGCTATTCATTGGTGAAATATAAAGGTAGTTTCTAATTTTTTTTTAATAATTATTGGTTAAGATTATAAATTTTTCACCGTGATAACATGTAGAAATTAAATTATAAAATATGTTGATTATTTAACCTAAATTAAATAACTTATATACTGGCTGAGTTATTAAATTAAAGCTTGGCAGATTATAAGCATAAGATATTATATCTACGTGTGAACTCGGGTTTGGGCCTTATTAGCGCCAGTCAAACTGATGTTTATTTAATTATAAATTTACTTCTGAAAACTGATATATAATAAATTATAGTTTAACTAAAACTATAATCTTCTGCATATTATTATGAAAATATTTTTTTAATATAATTTATTTTGGATATATATTATAAAACATAATATTTTATTTTTCTAATAAAAATAATATTACTTAATTACATTATGTTTGTTTTGGTGATGTCTCCGTTGAGGGACCAAGTTACTTCAAAACATGAGTCTACTATAAGCTTAAAGGAGGAATTTAAAGGAAGAGAAAATAACCTAAGATTTAGGTTTTGTGATAGTAGCTTATTCTACAAATCAAAAGTTAGTTTATTTTACTTCGGCTAAGGTATCATTAGTCTTTTTGTAAAGTATCAGTAATATGTTGTTCTTTTACTGCCTAATTAATTTTGTAGATGATGTTTTTTTTTAACTTCATCATTTATAATGGATTGAACAGTTAGGAAGGAAAATACAAAATGTGGAACAAACTACTATCTACTCCCTGAAATTCTGAGGTTGAAATTAAAATCACCATCATCTTTTCTATGTACACATTGCTACCATTATGTTCCTAAGCATGTGTGATGTTATCCTTCTTTTTTATTCTTTCAGACGATCTCATATCTTTAAACTCCAATTCTAAACCTCAAGAACGGTCAAGGTCTTGAAATTTAATATTACAATTGGTTTATAGCAACGAATGTGACTTTTCATCTAATAATCACAGTTGTCTCTCTTTCAATTCCGTTCTTTCTGTCATTTAGTTAATCTTTGATTTAGAATACATAGTTCACCTTTTGAGCATGCTTCAATTGCAAATGGGTAAGTCATTGCAAATCTAAGAGTTTAATTTCTGGAGAAGGTTTTTATTTTTATTTTTATCAGTAAAATAGTTTAAAGTGAAGCATAAAAGGAGTGATTTATGTAATATTTCATATTTTTCATATAATAAAAACTTTATTGTATAAAAAAATTATATAATAAACTTGAATATAAAAATCTATATATTCATTATCAATTTCAAAATATATTTCTCCAAATAAGATTTAATAAAAATATTTTGTAAAATTACAAATAAAATAAAATAAAATTTCTTCAACAATTTACTTGGGACTCACAACACCTGTCAAATCTTCTACTCACGTGTAATACACGATCATCACGTGCATCGCAGTTTAAAAATAAAACAAACACCACACAAAAATAAGGACAAACTAGAGAGTTTTAAAAAATTGTATTTTCATAAATTGGATTTCTATCTCAACCAAACAACAACAATTCAATCAACCAAACAACAATTCAATCTTTCATAATTCATCTCACATAGAAAGATACTAAACTCTCTCTACTTCCAGAAGACACTTGTACATTGAGTTAGACTCAGAGGTATGCACCTGTCATATACCACCTATCTATTTCGATCGGACTCATATTTCAAACCTCGGATACAGACTATTCCGTATAGCCATATGAACCTCCTTCGACTCTTCACTAATTAGTAATCTTCATCTATGTGAATCCAATGTACCAGTAGAGTCAGGATATCTCCAAATCTCCAAACAATGCACATCATTTACAAACATTGATACTACATTATACCATACATAAACATTCATTTCATCCAATTCAAATTCATCCAATTCATATTTAATATTTAATAAAATAAATAATTACAATATCCATTAAAAACATTTAAACTAGTTTCCCTTACCTCTATAGGGTAGAGATACTTAAAAACCATAAAATCACAGGCCACCTAATCTAATTCTGTTCAAGAATCTGATCGGACACTCTTCATCTACTCAACACTAAGAATTTAGGGGATGTCCTCTGATTGTCAATCTGATGATTTATGAGATCATAAATTTTGAGAGAATGTAGAAAGCTTTAAAGAGAAATTGTTTCAGGAGATGGTGGTTCTTAAAAGAATAAAACTGTATATCTTTTTAAAGAAAAAGAGAGTTGGTAGCTTTATAAACAGAATATCTTCTTAGAGATAGTTGGTGAAGAAAATATCTTTTGAGAGAGAGTTGATAGTTGTTATAAAAATAAAAAGTAAATAACTAACTTTTATTTACTTAAATAACTTTTCTATTAAAAAAATAAATATTATCTTATTTATCTCTAAAATTAAATTTTAAGTTAACTTTTATTCTAGAACTATTGTTTACGATATTATAATTTAATTCTTATATAAAAAGTTTTAACAGATCACGTTCAAACGTCTACTAGACAAAACCTTCCAAAGAGAGCAGCCATAAGACTTACATATAGTTTTGGAGAATGTATTTGAATGTTTTAATTCTGTTTATGATGTTAAATATTTTTTTAATATATTATTTAGACGTCGAACTCTCTCTAGTAACAAATTTTATTATGATATTTGACCAAGTTGAGCTTGATCATTAATTATAGTGTAAAAGTAATATACGTCCAACAAAATTATAACAATTTCAAAATTGATAGTATGATTTAAGGAGAAAATATGTCCATTATTATTATTATTATTTATAATAATGATTCAGCTTATTATTGTAAAAATGGATAATAGGTCTGTATTTGATTGATGTTTACAGTTATAGACATTAATTTTAGGTTATTGATGTCTCTTTTGTAAATTGTAACTTTCTGATCATTGTTCCCCTGGGCCATTATTCCTTTGCCAATTGAAAAACTTTGTCCTCAATTCCATTTCCATTGGCACTTTTTATCTATATGTGTTCATTTCAAAGTCACAATTAACTTTACCTAAGAAGTGAATTGAATGTGAAATGTCTTTAGTGACGGTGTTTGTTTGTTTGGATATTTTAATCCAAGGGGCCTCAACTTTTGACCTGAATTTGTGATCAACACGCACTGCAAGGTTCTTATGTCGTAAACACCATTATAGCCACTAATTATCATTATATTAATGCAATATCCCATGATTGTGTGAAAAGAAAAGATCTTAAAGCATCTAAAGTCTTTTTCCTAAGCATTATTATATATAATATTGCTACAAAATAACGTGGCAGCTTCAAGTGAAAATATTAGCAATCGGCAACGTGGAGTCAGGTACAACACAAAAATTAACTTAATTACTTCTTTATTAAAAGATAAATTATGAAATACGATGCACCAAAATATAGTATAAATAAGTTAAATTTGAGGATTTTGGTAGAAGGTTCTTTTTTAGTTTTATGAGAATTTGAAATCACTTGTATCGGATACTTGGTAGAAGTCTTTTACCTCTTAAAAAATGATATTACAATGAAATCATGGTTTCGGAGAATCATATTTGGTCAAATTTTCAATTTGAAGAAGCTGAAATCTTTTAACTTTTCATAATTAAAATAAAAGTTTTAAAGTATTAAACTTATGAAATTATTTAATACGATAATAAATTAAATTTTTTTAATTAAATATACATATTATTTAGGAAGACTCGATAAAACAAAAATATTATGACTCTAATTATATATTATAATTATATAAATAAAGATTATTAGGTGGTAGGAGATTTATATAAAATAACTTTGTTTTAAAAAAAATTAGTTAAGAAAAGTCATATGAATTAATTTTATCATATAAGATTATTGATTAGTGTATATAGGACTGTATAAATTTTGTTATTGTGAGTTGTATGATACTTACGGACTTCTAGATCTAATTCAATATAAAATTATCTAAAAGTAGAATAAAATGTTTATGTATATTAATTAGTAAATTTTAATATCAATAATATTTTTAATTTTAAAAATAAAATAATAAATTACACCTGATTTAAAATTTAATATTATAAAACTTTGAATGATATCTTTTATCTTTTATGATTTTAATACTTAGAAAATATTATGTATATCTTATCAGAAAAAAATAAATTAAATAAATAGATTTAAAAAAAGTGCTTAAACTCTTTATACAACAACCAGTGTACTAACATATAAGAACACACTAACACTTAACAGCCTAGACCGCAAAAACTTCCAATACTAGACTACTCTTACTAAGTACACAACCTTACTAGCTATACCTTCCAAATTCACGGCTCTTTCATTACATAATGCATGGAGAAATTAATATATATATATATATATATGAAGAATATTACTATGATAAGTTTGTACAATATTTTTTATCTGAATGGATATCTTTAATTTTAAATAGCTTATTCTTTATGTTTGATGATTATATGAGAAACTTTTACGGCAAATTTCTCATTCGCAATTTTGTTTGGAAATTTCTAGAATGAATAATTTTTTTTTTAATTACCACCTTAGGTAAACCGTGTCATGTCACAGCAATATCATTATAAAGAAATCGTGTCACATAGTACGATTTTGTTTAGCAGTCAGTGAAATCGTGCCAATATAGCACAATTTTATGGATTAATTAAAATCATGTTAATGTGATACAATTTCAGTGTATTTTTTCTAAACTAAAATTGTGCTGAGGTGGCACGATTTTAGTTCAGAAAGAATACACTGAAATCGTCCCATATCAGCACGATTTTAGTTCAACTAAATTACACTAAAATCGTGCTACATCAGCATGATTTCAATACATTTATAATTTCGCAATATTTGTGATTGGTGTACATAAGTGATGTAGTGTGGAATTTTTCAAATTGATAACAAATAAATTAAAATTTAAATGCGTCATTTTTTATTAAACTAAAAGCATAAATAAATTAAAAGTTAAATGCGTCATTTTTCATTAAACTAAAAACATAAATAAATTAAAAGTTAGATGCGTCATTTTTCATTAAACTAAAAACATAAGTTACATTTAAATATAACTATTTATAGCGACAATTTGTTCTATTGTGACCTTCATTTCTACAATATGAACATTTCTTAGGCCTATTGGGAATTGGGTCATCCATTTCATTATGAATACGGTTTGTAGTTGATTTTCCAGCTTTGCTTCTTCTCATGTGTGGGTTAGGTATCATATATTGGACCCGTGTAAAGAGACCAATAGTCTTGATTTTGAACGTGGCTAACTATAGATGAGAAAATGAACAAATAGTTATGACATGTAGACAAGGCAACTTCCGGGCTTGAAACTGTACGCAATCACACCATTTATTTAATTTGACTTTGTATGACATAGGTCGGCGACGAAGTTGGAGAATGGGTATTTCATGGACTTCAAACTCTGAGTTCTGTCTGTCATAGCGTTGTACAATGCACATAGCTGATTGTTGTTAATTTTTGTGTAACTGTGCGGTAATGTCTTTCGTATATATAAGTAATCATTTTCATTTTTAAATATTCTAATAACTTTAACCAACCCATTACTCTAAATTTCTATCAATTTCCATAAATTCATGAGGTATTGATAAAAGGAAATGAAAACTCTTTTCAAATAAATAATTAAGTATTAGTTTAAAAATATATTTATATATATATATATATATATATATATATATGAGACTCTTTCAATAATAAAAAAATAATCCTTTTGC
>Ga0099824_1001543_pt1 | contig 32602 bp, 15 predicted proteins | sample SiratrowhiteBW_FD_76837 | JGI IMG/M metagenome (GOLD analysis project Ga0099824, IMG submission 76837) | Root nodule microbial communities of legume samples collected from California, USA - Siratro white BW | ecosystem: Host-associated > Plants > Roots > Nodule | place: USA: California... | reverse complement strand
TTGCAGATGGATCATTATGAGGTTAATGAATTTGGAATAAAGTATGAAAGTTTGTGATTGAATGTTAAACTTAGTTTTATTCGACTTAAGAATTCATATTTGCATTTGTAAATCTAATCACTTAAACTCTTTTCACTCTTATAAGCTAAAAACATTATTTCGTTAGCTTACCCTTGTTTTTCTTATTGTTTTGTGAACTGCGATGATTGTACTATGTACATGAGCAGGTGCAGATGCAGGTTTAGGAGCACCTTAAAGATGATATACTCTTAAATCGGTCTCCTTTTGTCTTATATATATGTTTTTGTTGTAGTTAAAGACTCTATGACCTTAAGATGATTTTCCTTTTGTCATGAGAATAGTTATACATAACTCTGATGTATCTGAACACTTTTTGTAGTACCTTAAACCTTAAATGGATGTTAATACTTGGTAAGTTATAGAATTTTTGGACTGTTACAACAGACACACATAACGCTCATAAATTAAATTAATACATAAAAATTTTAATTCTTCATATGTGTTTCAGATATAAAAATATACTTAACTCTTTATTTATTTTTATATAATTTGACTCTTAACAAATATATCTCATATATAACTTTAAATGGGAGTTAATTTAATCGTTATCGTTAGCTCAACTTTCATCTTTCTATTCCTAAAATTTAACCATCTATAACTTTTTTTTTTTTACTTTTAATTGCATTTTTAATATTTTAAAATAATTTACTAGAAAAGTTAAAATAGTTTTATATCATAATATAAATTGTGTGGTGTAATATTAAATAATATATATATATGTGTATATTTAAAGTATTATTTATTTGTGGTGAGTTAATGACTTGAATGATCTTGACATCTCTGAAATATTTAAGCGACCAAATTTAATTTTTTAATGAATGTGTTTCCGCGTGAATGAGTTAATGAATATAGATCTTATAAACATAGTTTGGGATGAAGAGTCTTTCTAATTCTATTTCTTAAGAAAACAAAATAAAATAATAATAATAATAATAATAATAATAATAAAATTTTTGTCGAAATTGAATTGGATTGATTAAAATTAACTTCGAGTAAATCAACGTTATCCTTTTAGACCGAACTTCACCAATGAAAAATTAAATGGAGATTTATCTGAAAAAAATTATTAATTAATTTAGAATAGTATTTAATAAATAATTAATAAGTAAAGATAATGTCGAGTGAATATTTAAATTTATTATATATATATATATATAATTGTTTTTTCAACGAAGGGATAATTGAGTAAATTTTACCGGAATTTGATAAGACCGCTATAAATATAGTTTTTTTATATAAATATTTAATGTAACTGTATAATAAGAAACTAAATCTTGACACAACTAATTTTCCTATAAAAACACTTGGATCAATATAGATTTGCATTGGACAAGTTGAACTACGAGTTAAAAGAAACAGTATACAAATACAAAAACAATTTTCAACAACTTTAATCTGATTTGACTACAGTGTTTCAAAAAATAACTTTTAATTAATTGATATTCCATTTTTATATATTTTTTTAATGGAGAACTTTTTTTAAATAGTATTAAGTAACTTTCTTAGTCGGCATAAAAAATAATGATTTTTCTTATTTTAATTTAGAGGAAATTATACTCAAGAATTGCACAAACAAATAATGAACAAGGATAACATATTTATCCTACCTATCTTAATCAATAAATAGTCGCTGAAAATTAACTCGTTCTTATCAATTATCAAGCATCTTATTTAATCTTCTTAATATTTGGTATTAATATAGTATTTCAATTCTTATGATATTAAATATTTATAAACATCACAAAATAAAACATTTAAACATTAACAGCCCTAATTAGCAAAACACATGCATAGTTAATTTTAGGTATTTTTTATTGTAAGTGATCAATAATACAATAAATATGTAATTAGTAAATTTACATAAATAATATAAGTATGAGGGCAAATGACATAAAGGGGCAAGGTTGAAATTGCCTTAGTAGTCGTACCTTGGAACGGGAAATCAAGAATCGACCTTTTCGGAGACGAGCGACACGTGTCATCACGAATATGCAATCTAAACCGTCCATTATTCGAATCAACATCTAGCCGTCCATATGTTCCTGTCCCACTATATAAGTCTCTTCGGTTGAGACAAGTACCTCCTCACAAGCAAAATTTTCTGCGATAATAGAAGAATTTTCGAGAAAAAGAAAATCAAGAACTCGGAATCAGGGTTTTCTTTCAGATTCGTGAAAATCTCGAAAGAGGAATACGATTTCTGCCTTAGGTCGATTCCCTTAAAGATCAAACCCTAATATTCTCTTTTTCGAATTTGAGATAAAAGGAATTTAGGGTTTCGGTCTCTCTTTTTCCGCTGCCTGTTTTCGCGATCGGCGATTGTAATTCTGTTCTCGACCGTTACGTTTGTAATTGCAACGGTTTAGCCCGAACCTTTAAGCCTAGGTTTTTGTACTTTCGTTGCGATGAACGACCAATCGCAGATGATGATGAATTTGAACCAGATGAGCCAGCCTCAGATGATGAATCAGGTGCCGATAATAGGTCAGTCGCAGCCTCAGATGCTCGCGCACAATCAAGGAATGAATCAACAAGCGCAGCCTCAGATGAAGACATCACAGATTATGATGAACCAGTCTCAGCCTCCGATGATGAATCGCGGATACAAGGTTTGGTCTCAGCAACCTCCTCTGGACCCTACCATGAAGTTTCAGAATCCTATGAAACCGAATTACCGGAGTAACTGGAAGGGGAAGAAGGTCACTGACAAACGCAAGGACCCTAGGAGAATGGAAAAACCCAATCCCAGTGGAATGCCACCTCTTAGTATTCCGAACACCGGTGTCGCCGGTTACCAACCCCCAACGCTGAACGAGTTGCAATCGCAAAATCGCTTGAAAGCGCGTAAGTTCTATCCTAAGAAGAAGTTTAATAATAGGTTTGCTCCCTACGCCCCTAGAAATACGACCTCGTTTATTATTCGTGCGAAGAAGTCCGGTGGCATAGCATCTCTTGTGTCACCTTGCCCTGTGACCCCCGCAGTGCTTCCCACGCCTATATTGTCGCCGTCGAGGGAGGTGTTGGGTGATATGGCGAAGGAGGAGTGGGGTGTTGATGGATATGGGTCGATGAAGGGTCTGATTAGACTTCGATCGCCTGGGAATGAGGCTGATGTTCATGATTATGAGGATGAGGACGACGGTGGCTCGAGTGAGAGTGATGTGGAGGAGCATGTGGAGGTGGAGAGGAGGCTGGATCACGATTTGAGTCGTTTTGAGATGATATACCCCAATTATGGAGTGGATTACAATAATGTGTTAGAGAACAGGGTTGATGATCAGGATTCCCATATAGCTCAGTTGGAGGAGGAGAACTTGACGTTGAAGGAGCGCCTTTTCCTGATGGAGAGAGAATTGGGCGACCTGCGAAGGAGGTTGATGTATCTTGAGAGGCAGAACCAAGCTGTTGAAGATGTCAATGAGGAAGTGGTGGAAAATGGGTCTGATAATGAGAGTGAGGGTGGATCTGATGTTCCGGTTATGGGAATTGAGAACAATGTGGTGATGGTTGACTCAGTGCTGGACAGTGTGAGAGATGGAAGTATTGAGCCTAATGCTAAGTTGGACAATGCTGGAGTATCAGAGGCTGAAGGTGTAGATAATGTTTTTATGGAAGGATCTGTTCCAAACGAGGCTGTTGGGGACAAGGATGGGGTCAGAGGTAATGAATTGGGAAGTGACTGCGTGTTTGATGAAGTGAAGGAAAGGGATGAGCTGAAGGATGAAGGAGTGACACATCAGGATAAAAGTTTTTCAAAAGAAAAAGAAGTAATGGATAACAAAGAAAGTGGTGATTTTGAAATGGTGGACAGAAATGATGAATCAAAATGTCAAGGAGCAACTGATGAAAATAAAAAGGACTTAGTCTTAAGTGAGAAGGACGAAAGCAAGAGTCAAGTAGTTGGGACAAGTTCAGAGACTGCCAGGAATGATAACTCAACTGCCCCATGTTAGCATGAGTTGTTCATCTGAATACTTTTGAGGGGAAGGCTAGAGTAAAATGAACTCTACAGCTTTTTAATGCATAAATGTTGGTATTTGTAGATCGTAGTTTAGAAGTTTGCTTTTATTTTGTCGCTATTTTTCTTATAGTTTGTATGGTATGAAAGATTGGGAGGACTAGTGGTTTTGTTTTTCGCTGTCATATCTCATGGACATTAATATGAGGACCATAAGGGCTATAGGACCTGAGCTTCCTTCCTTTTCTTTTTCCTTCCAGGGTAGGGTAGGTCTTTCGAAAAATAGTAAGAGATCCTTGAGTTTGCAGGTTCATTTAATGTACAAGGGATTAAAGTATATGCCAAAGTGTTCTTATAAGCATGTAAAGACCTGTAAATTTTTTAGGGGAACTAATGATTAGTTTGTACTGATGCTATTTTTAGTTAATTTCATGCAATTGATTTTGTTATTTTGTTGTTTTTTACGTTTCCTCTTGCTTAGGAGGATTATCTTGATGAAATTCTTTTCTTTTATTAAAAATATTCGAGATTTTCACTATTTTATCATGGTGAACTTCATCGGACAATGCTGAATAGAATCAATCCTTTTAACGAGGAAAGTTTTTCATAATAGACCGTTATAGCCTTCTGTTACAATATAATTATAAAATAAGTCTTGAGTTTTTGGATAGATTATCATAGTCCATAAGTTTGTCTTGCACGTGTAAGTGAGCTATTGCTTTAGCATAACTGTGACAACTGTGAGAACTTTTGTATCGAGTCTGATGTAAAACTTGGTGGTGATGCTCTTAAATTTTTCGGTGGCTTTGGACTTGAGTTTGATAGAAAGCAGTATTTCTGCCAGATTTTACTACGAAGGGATATCTGGTTTCGCAGTTTGGTATTCGAATTGCTACTGCGTTGGATCTTCCCAAGGAATTGGATGGATGATGATAGATGATGATGATCGGGTTTGGTATTTTAGGGGTTCGCGTTGACAAAGGATGCGGGGTTCTATTTCAAAAGAGAAAATGGAAGTTTTTTTGCCGGTAATTTCTCTTAATAATTCCTTTTTTCCAATTCTCTTTATACTCCAAGTTCTTAGTTAAACACAATGCAGAGTTGTGTATATGATCATTTTTGTCGTGCGTGTTTCCCTTCTTCACTGTTTATCTGTTTTTATCTATTTTTGCGTGTATGGATTATAAATTTAACCCTTGTTTCTTGTGTTTACAGATAGTATTTGCTGCTGGCCATACAATTACAAAAGGTGTAACATAGGCCTTCGTGGCTAACTTTGTAGTTACGAGGTATTACGAGTCAGAACCATCTCTTCCTAGTTATGAATTGGACGTGGAATACATAACATAATAGCTGCCACCTCAACTGCTTCATCTTGTCTCCAGATATATCACTCTGACCTGCAGGCTCTGCACTATTGCATTTGTTGTCTCACCAAAGCTTGACCAAGATGTTTGGGCTTACTTAATGTTATTCCTCCACGAGATGCTTGTATTGCGAAGGAGCTGATTTTGTGCATTTTGGTTTGACCTCAGCAAATTTTTCAAATGTTTGTTCTTGTGTTCCAAGACTCGAAATTCAAAGCAAGTGTTTGACGGATGGAAAAAACGTGAATTATGTTGAATCCATCGTTATTCCTTTTGCAAGTGTTCTTGTGATTTCAGCTCGTTCCGCAGCCACTTAATTTCAATGGTTGACCTGCCTTACATGCTGTCGTTAATGTTGATGTTGTTTTTCTATTCTTTAAGCTTTCAATCCTGTCTCTTAAGTTGTGTTTAAAGTGTTGACCACTTTTGTGGTTGTTACTTAATTAAAAATAGTGTTTTACTATATTTTCAGATAATAAAACCGGTGATGGAAAAATGTTGGTTTTTTTTTGCAACGAGGTTTTTATTCAATGACGAGTAACCCAAAAAAAAATATAGTTCATATATGCGAAGAAAACAACTTTTGAATGATTTATTTAATCATTCAAATATGATGCCTTTGAACAACTCATAAAACAAAAAACGAGTTATTACATTATAGAGTACTACATTTAACATTTTAAGATTAAATAAATTAATCCTTGATATTTTTGTAATCATAATATCCACACAGATATTGTGTAACAAAAATGAATGGCTTTGTAAGAGACATGAAGTGAAGTAATCTGGATGTGTGGATAGAGGAAGCGGTGCAGAGAAGCTATATTCTATCTATATCTTCCTCGCTGGTTTGCCACGTAAGCAAGTTGATCTTGGCGCCAAGTTATTGGGCACATAACAGAAACGGGAAAGCTTGAGCTTGCTCTCTTATGAGTTCAGCAACTATAATAATGGCTCTGAATGTCGTAAATCTAGGGTTTCACCCATCGATTCTTCCATGTTCTCCTTCAACCTTTGTTTCTCCCAAGCCATTGAAGGATCGGTTCGTGCTCGGGTGTTCTCGCGTTGAGCAAATATCGTTCACTGAATCTGAGAACTCACTCATCGAAGCCCTTCTCGGCATCCAGGGACGCGGACGTTCTTCTTCTCCTCAGCAGCTAAATGTCCCACTCTCTCCCACCTTTCTTCAATTCCTTTTCCAATTCACCATTCACCATTCATTTTTCTTTCTCTCTTTTTCTCTATCAGGCTGTTGAGCGTGCTGTTCAAGTCCTCGAACGGTTGGGGGGTGTACCCGATCCGGTTCGTCTTCTACACTTGAATACTTTTCTCCTCATCATTTTTTTTCTATAAATATCTGAAAGCAAACTATCTGTTATCATGTATTTCTCCATTGATCCATGAAATTAAATTACGCAGACAAACTCCAATTTGATCGAAGGTCGCTGGCAGCTAATTTTCACCACAAGACCCGGAACAGCATCGCCAATTCAGGTTCTGACATGCCTTTTCTTCTTGGATGTCGCATTAATGGTTTATTGGCTTTGATAGACATTGTTAAATCCCTAGCGGGAAGGCAACATATACATGGGATTCAGTATGTAGATTTAGGCATATTAAACTGAAATTCACTTGGACTTCATAGTAGCTACCACCAGAACCAGTGTGTGACATGACCTGTTCAAGACATAACTCTGTAAATTGCTTGATGATGTGTCTCAATGTGGCGTTTCTATATTTCTCTTTCAGAGAACCTTCGTCGGGGTTGACTTTTTTAGTGTATTTCAAGAGGTTTATCTTCGAACAAATGATCCACGCGTGTCCAATATCGTGTCGTTTTCTGATGCTATCGGTGAGCTCAAAGTGGAGGTAGTACGAAGTAACTTAAATTGAAGCTATAAATTTAATACACATTTCTGAGTAAAATTTAACTTTTTTTAACTCTATTTTTGGTAACTCTGACACTCATTGTGGCCTTTAGCTTAAGAGGCTTTGCCTATAGTCCATATTAGTAAATTAATCGTGCTGAACAGGGCCTTAGTTGTTTTAGTTCTTGTTTTTATGTCTTTCAATTTACATAGGCGGCAGCATCAATTGAAGATGGAAAAAGAATCCTTTTTAGGTTTGACAGAGCTGCTTTTTCTTTTAAATTTCTTCCATTTAAAGTTCCGTATCCAGTTCCATTTAAGCTACTTGGAGATGAAGCAAAAGGTTGGTTAGACACCACATATTTGTCGAATTCGGGAAACCTTCGTATCTCGAGAGGAAATAAGGTGATTAGGCATTTTCAGTGGAAACATCGTTCTAGTAGTTTTTTAATTCCGTTCCTCGAGTAAAGTGCTTGCTTAATTGTCAATAACATGAAAGTATTCCTATATACGTTTTATATTTCTAAGAATTATTAGCAACATATCTATAGTGCAGGGAACAACCTTTGTGTTACAGAAGCAAACTGAGCCAAGGCAGAAGTTATTGACAGCTATTTCCTCAGGGAAGGGTATTACAGAGGTCAGACCGCTGATTTATTTGTTTATATAATTTAATAAACACAACTGGAATGTTTCAATTGTCACTGTTTTTCACATTATATCAATTCCAACAGGCAATAGATGAACTTATTTCCTTAAAGCAGAACAGTGGTCCAGAAGAACCAGAACTAGAAGAGGGTGAGTGGCAGATGATGTGGAATTCGCAGGTAGATTTTGGAAATCCGAAGGAGTGTCAATTCCCAATCACTTGATTCGTTTGAATCTAATTTTTTTTGTCAATACTGATTTAAGATCATTAAAATGTGTACATTTTTCTTGCAAAGTGCTTTTTCCTGTTTAAACAATTTACTATATGCAGACTGTAACGGATAGTTGGATAGAGAATGCAGTCAATGGGCTGATGGGCAAGCAGGTATCGGATTCATCTTGCAAATTTCCATTACCTCTATTCTCTACATATGCTTCCTCACATCTTCAGTTTGTATATATAATGATGGGCGTTGCAGATTATCAGGAAGGATGGAAGAATAAAGGTCCTGGTCGATATCTTGCTAGGGCTTAAGTTCTCCATGACTGGAAATTTTGTGTAAGTTTCTATTGTTTTTATGTTTACTACTGAATAGAAATAATATTAGAACCTGGGTAAGTATGCTAGGGAATGCTTAATGTGTGCTTGGAATTCTTTGCCATAGCAAGCTTTATGACGGTATTGATATGTATGAAAATTTCTGCGAGGGCATTAATTGACATGTATAATGACTACTTTTGTAGCTTTGCGGTTTTGTAGGAATTGTTGGGCACATACGAGAAAACCATATTTCATCTATCTATTTACTGTATTTCTTGAAATATGTTTTAAAATATGAGCCCCGCTAAATTTTCTTAATATTTTTCTCTAAAATTGACAGAAAAACTGGCTCCAGACTGTATGACGTTACCATGGATGATGCAGCCATAATTGGTGGCCCATTCGGATATCCCCTAGAAGTGAAAAACAAGTTCATATTGGAGCTTCTGTAAGATGGCATATTCCTTGTCAATCCATCTAGTATATTTTTTAAACCAAAAAACGCCCTCAAGTTTTCGAAAATTGATTTGTAAAATAGATTGTAAAAACTAAAAACTGATTACATTTGGCTTTTCTCATCCATCCCTTACTAGTTGAGTTTTCCTTTGCAGATACAGCGACGAGAAGCTCAGAGTTAGCCGTGGATACAATAACATTCTTTTCGTACATGTTCGCACGGATGCATTGAGATGAAATAACGCTATTATTTATAAGGATATTAAGTATAAGATGTTTTGTAAATGAAGACTAGTCAATTGTGTATTGTGCATTTAAACTGTCCTTGACATCGCAAACCAAATACAAATAACAAGGAGGTACTTCATGTTCGCTAAAGGTTTCGTTTCGACTCGGCTTTAATTCTATTTTTAGCACCGTTATGGGGATTTTATAATTTTGATCAGACACTCCAATTTGAGAGAACGTCGAATGTCCATAAAAAAATAATTATATCATTTTCTTTTATCCAAAAACAGGTCAGTATTACTTCAAAAGCCCAAGCCTGGACATACATTATACTCCATGGAACCATGGAATCCAAGGTTCCACACTGGCACGCACTCAAGAAAGTTTCTATTATAGATAAACCCGTTCACTTTGCAATTACTATTATTCTATGATGACATCATAAAGAACAAACAATTAATGAATATGAAATTATATGTTCAACCTAAACAAAAATTACAGACAAGGAAGAAGGAACTAACTAACTTCTTGCTCGTCAAACCGTTTTGAGAAGGACATACAGAAAATCTAGGCACTCACTTCATTCCTACTCTCATCGTGTACTTTAATGCCTTCTTGTTGGTAGATCGTATTTTGTTCCTCAACGCTGGGCTTTACCTCAGCGCTAGGCTTTTCCTCAGCTGGCTCCTCTGGTTTTCCCTATTGCAGACAACAAATTTAGGTTATCACTACAAAATAGTAATCGTGCAGGTGTAATATTTTTGATAAAACATTGAGTCCTCCACAATGGTTGATGAAGCCAACCTTGTTTCGATCACGCCATCCAAGTCCAAATGGACGAGAAAGCAAACTTATCCTCCTCGCAGGGATTTCCGCTGTAGGCTCTTGACTGTTTCTCGATACTGGGGATTCAGTCTGTGATCTATAAATCAAGATGACATCAAGTCAAGTAAGTCATACAGGACTCTTTGCATAAGTAATATCAAACATTTATTTTGCTTTCCAACATTTACCGCCGCACCTTTCGACATTTCCTCAAATAGTAAGGAAAGCTGGTAATTTTGGAGGGTGGGGTTGGGGTGGCAAAACTTTAAAATAAAATATTAAATAGGAAGCCATGCTGAAACAAAAAAAATACAGTAGGTGCACATATAAAGAGTAAAGACATATTTCAAAAACTTAAAAAATAAATATACCGTGGAGATTGTAGAACTTTAACTTGGCCGTGCTGGTACTGCAATGTAGCCTCAAGCATAGATTCTGCCATAACTGCTCTCTTCTCCATTTCAGTAAGGGCAGCAGTTGCTTCTTCATACTTTTCCTGCCAATATAATACGTATCACTGTAAGATGTTGCGGTACAAAAATTCACCATTTGCCAGTCAAAGTATAATATAGAATGACCATAATAGAAATTTATAAATATTAGTTTATTCAGAATAGGCACAAGTCAAGGCAGTGGTGCTGAATCAAAGAATGCTTATTAGAACAAGTACAGTCCAATCACCAACATCACCTCCCCCACCAAAAAAAAAAAACGCTGAAACAAACATAAGCAACTATATCTCCAGCATAGTTAACTAAAATGTGATAATAGGATGCAATTTCTTCCAATTGGAGGCAGTCAAGTATAGCCCATGGCCGAATAATTAATATATATCAAAGATTCTGCAAAATATCGTCAGCCCCTATGATACAATGAAGTCCAAATCAGGAACAGCTTACTAAAAAATGATTATGGCTTTTTAATATATATATACTAGACGGATACAAGACGAAACAGGGAAAAGGGTAACCTGAAGGACTTGGGCAGCATATCTTTGTGCGGCTGCATCTTGCTCGGCGAACCTACGAGCATCCTCAGTCACCTTCTGCTCTTGCTCCACCCGCATCAGCACCTATCAGCAGCAAACTCAGTCACAGAAAGGGACAGCATATTCTATCTCAATAATAATGAATATTGACAGACAAAAATTATACCTGAAGCATAGCAGTTTCTTGTTCTTGTTTATCGGCAAGTGCCTGCCGAAGCTGAGCAACGTCTTCTTCTAGTTGCTCCACCTGAAGAAAATAAGAATTACATGCTTTGAATTCTCATATAACAAATTACAACTCAATCTAGAGGATATCTAATCTATAGTTTTCAGATTCGCAATTAGAATCACATAATATCTTTACTCAATTCTATATCATAAATAGGTAGTATGTATGTAGATGTCTTTGAAAAGTATAGATATATGGATGGATTTGTATGAATGTATATCAACATATGAATCACACAAGTAAGTGTTTCACTGTTTTATCTCCTTTTTTCCCATAATTCTGATTAAATAGATTGAAAATTGAATAAGCTTAAATCATTAAATGAAAAAGGAACTAAAGGAATTGTTTTGAGAGACTCATAGTGAGTTCGTTTTACGAATTTCTAGTTTAAATTATTACATTTAACCACTGTACATCCTTATTTGCTATATCTCAAGCTAAGTCCTTAAAACTTACGTTATTATAATATTTACAATCATAATGTCAGGACCTATTGTCATCTAATTAACTAAGTTCACATACATACTAATTCAATAATATAAACATCAGCCAGTTTTAGAAATTCCTGTCTGTGTATCACGGACCTGAATCTGTATCCTGGAATTTTCAACCAGCAATTTGAAAGCAAAGGGCATCCCAAAATGGATGTAGAAATGTTATACAAGTGCCAATATTCAATATCCCATACAAATGTGTGATAATAAGAACTTAGGAGAACCACACCATAAGATCTAGTTGATGTAGTTGGAGAGCCTAGGACCATATAAATCACGCACTAGCATTCCACGCTTCCAATATGGGACTCAAGTCTCATCCCTTGTAATTGATTCAACATTCCGCACACTATGCAATCTTGGTGCTCATGCGGACTGGTTATGCACTATCCCTTTTGACCAGTCTTTGGCACACATTATAATGCCAGCGTCACCAACAGTGCTCCTCATATGTAGCCTAGAGACATGGCTGGCTACGCACTAGCCTTTTGACTAGTTCCTGGTGAACATTAAAATGCTAGTGTTACTATCTGTGCTGCCTGTTGGTAGTTGAGAGACATGGTGAAAGATTATACTACTAATTGACAAGAACCTTGGGGGAACCAAACTACAAAGGCTAGCTATTTTTATCAGAGAATCCCTACATCCAATGAGACTCAAGTCTCATACCTTGCAATTGGATCTAGCACCAATGCCTGTGCAAAATGACATGTGAAATCTACAACCTAAGAAAATTCAGTTTGGCCCCGGCATGGAAAAGTCCAGGCAGCAATAGCAAATTCTGAGATGGACAAGTCTCTTCCTGAGCAACCTCTAATTGTTAAATGGAAAAGGGAAGTCTCTTCTGCAATGGGTAGCACTCAGAACAACTTTAGCAAAATGATAGAAGAAAATATTCTCTGCAGCTTCAGTATCAGTAAACAATAAGATACTACTAGTACATCATTACTCTAGTTTAGTACTCTTTAATTGAATAGTTGCATGAACCAAGGAACAGGTATTGCGTTTTATTATGCTGTGAATAAAGTCTACGTGTAGATCTCGATTCGAAAACACCAATTAGCCTCAAGATGTGATTGCATAATACAATTTCCAAGAACCTCGTAGTAAAATGTTGCATTGTAGAGATAACTTTGGCAATAACAGCATGACTTACCTTTGCACTCAGTTGCCGCCTATTGTCCTGCTTGACCATTTCCATCAATGCTGTTTCCAGCTCCTCCGCCCTGATAAAAAGGAAGAAATTTCGAGAACTAAATGCTATATGCATAAAATATATTTACATTATTAATCACCCTGTCCATGCCTCAACCCTTAACATATTAAAAACAAGGGAAAATGTGTTTTAGGTCCCTTATTTGCGGTAAAATGTAGTACTTGTATTTAAAAGTTTCTGATACTCTGAAATTACAAATTTAAACTTCTCCCACAGCACAGCAAATCATCAGTTGTATTAACATAGACTGAAGTACAGTTTATAATTATATATCATAGCCAATACTTTATGGGACTGGGCATATGATTTAGAGTAAGTTAGTTAGGAGGAAAAGAAAAACAGTTGTAAGACTGCAAGAAAACTCAGATTTCAAGTACCTAAGAATGGATGATCTTTTCTCCTCTAGTAGTCTACAAAGTTCAACCTTCAACCAGACAACCTGCATGGAGTTCACAACTTGAGAATAATGCTATGTTGTAATTAATTAGCTGCTCACCTTTTTGACAGGGGTAGATGAGCATTCAATGATAATAAAGGTTTCAAAGCCACTTTTTATTTTACAGAAAAAGAGGGAGGAGGGGGTAATGGAGAAATTCATAACGCAAATTTCACGATCACGCTGTCCTAGTTTCTCGGGATGTGTTCCCTTTACTGTTTTCCAAAAATTAGATTTTCAAAATGGGATGTGTGATAATTAAATAATTGAGTGTTGTAAAGTAAAATAAAACCAACAACCCATGTTGAAACATATAGCATTAACTTAAACTAAACCCTGTACAACTCTGATAAGATGTATACACATTTAACTAGACACCAGTTAGGACAACCAAAGTTCTCAATATTGAGTTTAAGGGGTCATTTAAGATAGATGTAGTCATAAGTGGGACCCAAAAGTAATATTACCACTTTATCAAACTTTGATTTTTTTAACTTAAGGGGTTGGTAAGTTGAGAACGTTATATATGTTAAAAGAAATAAATGCACCATTGACTACATGACAGTCTAATAGAAAGTGAGAAGGGTAAAAGGACGACCTGCTCTTGAAGATCTGGAACAGAATCTATCTCACCCTCTCCAGTCAGACTAATTAGAATTTCATCTGCATTAGTGGAACCAGATTCTGTACGAGATAAGCTGTCAAGCCCTTGCATATCAGTCGATTGTTCTGTTTTAGAGTCATGCTTAAAACCAAATAGCTTTGAAGCTAGTCCCTGAGAATCCCTCCAAGCTTTAAGCCCTTTTGATCTTTCTTCAATGGAAGCTATTACAGCAGGCCGATGTTTATTCCTCAGCTGCTGCAAACGAGCCTCATTTATATTTTGGTAACCCATGCAAGCTGTCAATACAAGCTGACTGCTGTCAAATGTGGAGCCAGCCAACGACTGAAGTAAGGTGACTGCATCTCCAGCATCCTTTGTTGTTACCAATGCAGGACCTAGAAGGCACGGTAAAATTAAGGTCTTCTAATATATGTATGGCTTAAGCACAGCTAGTGTACTTTTTCCAATAATACTCTATAGTTTGAAACAACAAACATGTTTCAGCCCGTACCATATAACTCCATTAAAGCAACTGCAGTTCTAAAGAGCATAACTCGGTTTCCTTCAAAAAGAAGCACATCCCAGACTCGAAGAACTGAAGTCCAAATAATGACAATAGATGAGAAGGAAGGTCAAACAAATGCATAGAAATGCTCATTTGACAATGGCAACATTGCCAAATAAGACTAAGCTACACTACTCAATAGATAGAACATTAAACCTGACCACTTTCCCAAGGAAGCATGTTCACAAAAATGGACAGGAACCAAGGTCCAGTAACCCATGCCACCTGCACTCCCAGATAATCTAGATGATTGGCTGCAAATTAAGTACACACAAGAAAATATCAATTAAGAAAGGGAACACTAGAAACAAAACTAACTTGGTGAGTTCAAAGACAAAATGAATTAAGATAGTTTACAGACCTAATTTAGGAAACCTCTCCCTCACCAACTCCTCAAAAACAAGTTGATCCACCTGATAAAATGATAATATATTTGAATGAATATATGTTAAAATGTTCAATAACACCTATGTACAATATTTAATTTAATCAAGAATACAAAGTAGACAAACAATACCTGAGATTCTATCATTTCCTCTGAATAATAGCCGTCAAAATAATCATCTAAAATGCCCATTAAGGTCCTGGGGAAAACCATAGTCAGTGGTTAAACATAAATTTGTACAATTTGCAATGAATAGCTGCTAAAGATGCTTCACAAGCTTAAAGCAATCGGTCAGGCATTCCTTCAAGGCAATGATGCTCATCCAACGCTTCAACAGTTATAATAATGATGTTCTATTCATACTTTACTTTCAAAAGTTCACCATATATTCTAGAAATCTACTCAAGCAGTCATCTAGGGACATACCAAAAGGCATTTTCTTCAGGCATCAAAAGTAGCAATAAGCCAGCAAAAAAATTCATGGCCTGCAATATAAATTATTTCAACAAGTTAAATACATGTCATGAGAATACATGAAATGTACATGTGAAAGTGCATATAGTAACTAATGAGCTTAAATTATTTTATGTGATAGGACAGCTCACTACTATTCATGAATCATGCGCATGACTTCACTGATACATGTGAAAGTTGCCTGCGAGGCATTAGGGCAATTTACAACTGTCAGGCATGCCACCTCAAAACAACTCTTGCCGGAGGGGTTAGACACAAAATAGTTCCGAATTCTTCTAATAAATTTACAATTTGAATAAAAGGTTCGAGTAAGAGAATGCACTTATATGAACCAGTCCTATTGTGTTTTGTATATATTTCAAGACCAAAGGTCTTTCTTTCTCAATTGACCGTGTATTTTGGATATCATTATCAAGTGTACTAATTCTGTACGTGAGAGATATACTTTCCCTCCAACTTTGTAATATCTAGTTTGTTCTTTTTCTGATGGTGGTTACAGAACAGCTGTCAGTTATTGGTTACAACTGAACAGCAGTCATTTGTAGTTAGTTACAATGAACAGCTTTTGTACTTCCTCTCAAAGTAATAAATCATTCTTCTTGTTAATTCAATACTGTAGCAGTCACACATATCTTCAACTCATACTATCAAGTACAAGCCTTGAGAAACACGTTGGTCCAAAGTCAAAGAACTACACAAAGACCAACAATACATTTTATGATAGTGAAATAGTGAAAGGTTAATGACTAGCCCAAAGTATCATTTTATTGAATTTATATGAGTGCTTTACATCAGATAGCAGTAAAGGATAAATCGGTGCGCAAATTTGGCTTTGCAAGACTTTAAAAAAAAATCTTAAAAGTTGCCATTGGAATCCTTGACTCATCATTTAAAGGTGATGAAATTCAAGCAGGTAATTTGAATTTTTTTTTTTTAAATGGTGTAAATAGGGCAAGGTAAATGCCTGTCGTTGTTGATTCATTGCACCATGATATCTCGTTAACTTACAAGTTACTTGAATCAATTATTTATGTCTCGTCAGCCATGTTTCATATAAACATTCATTAGATTGACTGAGGGGGAAAACAACTTTTATAAAAAAAATGGAGAATAGAAATGTAACGATTTTAAAGAAGCAAGGACCTGGCAGTAACCAACTGAGGGGTTATGTCGAGCATATGCCGTAAGTAACCGTCTCAAAGCGTTTCTACCATCCTCATCCAGAGCAGGATGACCAGGAAATGTTCGAGGCAGATCCTGCACATACAAGAAAAAGTCAGACTTCTATTAAGAAACTTATACGATAATATCACAGTAGATAGTGAGGTTGAAACATCAAAAGCAAATACCTTCTCAATCTGCCCTTTCCATTTTTCTGGCATACGTACAAAATCACCACCTGTTTTCCCATTGCTATCAATTGACTGCAAGCTTTGCTGATCAGTTTTAATTTCAGAATCACTCTCTGAGGCTAGCAAATCCTGATAATACTTCTCCACCCTCCTTGCTTTTACACCAACAAAAGCTTGCCAAAGCTGAAATACAATAACAAACAAAAGGGTATGATAACTAACCAAAAATAAATAAACTTCACAAGAAATGCAAATCTCAAATATATAATGCATACCTCTCCCCGCAATGCCATTGGTACTCCCCCACGAACCAGAACTTCCAACTCTTCTTTCCAAGGAAACGAAGCCTCTGGTGGTGCAGCATCAGTGGTAATACCATTTGCAGAGGCATTTGTGCCATCAACAAGAGGCATATCCGGACTAGGATCTGACCTCTCAACATCATAGTACTCCTCCTCAGAGTCTTCCTCAAATACTCCTTTTGGTGATTTAACATCATCAGAAAGCAATGTTGACTTTTCAGTTTCAATAATCTGGTCATCTTTTAACACACTTTTCTTGATCCTTTCTTCTTTTACTGACCCGGTTTTCTTCTTTACACGAACACTCATCATATCCTCAATAGTTCGAAGAGTTGGTCTTATCTCAGTCCACAACTGGATTCTGTGAACTTTTGCCTCCTCACTCGCTGGTACCTCCTTTTGACTACCATTTTCAGCTGCACTGTCAGAATCATCTGGTACCCGGTTGTTTGCTTCATGAACACCCTTCTCCGAGGCAGGATCAGCTTCTGGCTCTGCAACTTCATCACCCAAAACTTTCTCACCATCCCCAACAACTAATTTGTCTTGGGCCAATTCAGTAGACTCTGCCTGTCTTTCAAGAAACAAGCTCCACCGATCTGACCTTTCCTCTTCTTCCTCCTGAAATTGCAAAAAGTGTTACACCTGGAACAACATCAAGGTAGCAAAATTACGTGCTTCTAGCTTTGAGGAAAAAACCAAAAAGGAATTTCCACCAACAGGTAGCGCACAAATGACATATCTAAATCCTTTCTAGTAGGATTATTCAATTTTACTTCACTTCACAGTTAAAACGTTTAAACTGGAAACATAAATCCAAAACATGACAAGACCTTGTATATGTTAGCATATTCACGGTATCTTTGCAGGTGCTGAGGCCGCACAGTGAACCCATAGGCATCCCTGTTCACACCAAACACGCATTAATTTTCAGAAACAAATAAAATCCAATAAATAAACAGATAAAAAGAACAAAAAATTAACAGACACCCAAACCAATTAACTACAAACATACAATAAGTCTGACTTCAACAACAAATTTAAGCAAAACGCAACTCAAATCGCCAGTCCTCCACTCCGAAGCTAAAACGACGACACGTTCCGCACACAACGCACTTGCACAACACTCGGCATTGATTACCTCAAACGATTATCACTGTCCACTACTCACTACTAACTAACAAAAACGGAAAAAGAAGAAAAAAACGAGACTCAACCGGCGTCAACTCAAATTCAAAGGACCGAGATCAATCTTCACAATCCACTAATCCGATTGAAAAAAAAAAAAAAAACACTAATTCAACGCTAAGTCGCGCGGCGGTCCAAGCGAACTTAGAAAGCAAATGAAATAGAAAAATGAAGCGTTAATAGACGGATCTAGCACAAAACGAGAGTTAAGTAGGAAAAATACCTCTTGTGTTCGAAGGCGATGAGAGGGTTCACGGTTTTGTTAGGCTTCATTTGCAGATTGGATCGGCAAGAAGATCTTCTTCACCTCGAATTGGAGGAAGCGAATGCGTAGTTGTGCAGTTAGTTTGTGCAAGCTAGTGGGAAGAAGCTATAAGAGGAGAGAGAGAGAGAGAATAGAGAGAGAAAGAGCACATGCACACTGAGCGTGAGGAGAGCGAAAATGGCGTCACGTTATTATTACATGTGCTGCGTGATACACTCACACAGCGCTCCAAAAGCTAAAAAGGTTTGGTGTGTTACGGTTCGGTTCGGTTCTTCACATTTTCACTTTTCCTTCCTCATCCATCCACATTCAACGTGCTGTTTCAGTTTTTTGACCAGGTTCTTATCAACCTCACCTTTCGCCTTCTATTAATAATAATAATAATTATTATTATTATTATATAATAAAATAATAATAATGATTTATTTACTATATGCTTATTACCCTAAAATGTGGTGCGGTTGCCATAATTTCAACACCGACACCAAATATAAATATTTTCGATATATTTTTTTCTCGTAAAATACGATTGGGTTGTGCAATGGCCAACGAAGATTTTTTAAGCCGTCCTTGTTATGGAGGATTTTTTTTTAATATTATAAAAAATAAATCAGGTAGATTAATTAAAGAGTTAGACTCTTTCACTATTTTTCATCGATGAATTGTTTTATGTATTGTTTCTTACGTGTGGGGTGAAGATAGAAATTGTATTTGTATGGCCATACGTATTTATACAATACGTACAAATATTAATTCCTTAATCTCTCGTCTTTTGAGGCTATTGAATGCCAAAAATACGATTCCCAAATCCTCGTCCCTTGATGCTATTGAATACCAAAACAATTAATTAGCATCATTAGAATACAGCATAAAAAACAGCCAAATAAATAGTAGGCCTCCCAATATAATTATTACACCCTTATAAAGTATATAACTGTTAAGATATCCTTTGCAACGTGGGTTTAAGAATAAACAATATTAATATAAGTATAGGGTCGTGTTGGGCAAAATACTATTCGTGAAACTAAGGATTTTTTTTAAAAGGGAATTAAGCTAAGAAGTAGTTTGATGAGTTACATTAAGATTATACGTGCAATAAGCTAAGTTGAATTTAATATATACCCAAACATGTTTTTACATCTTTATGAGCATAGTTTTTTTTTTCTTTTACATGTTCAAGTATGGTTTTTCTTAAATACAAAATCTTCAAAAATCTTTCCAAACTAAATTAAGCTAGTGGAACGCCACGTAAGAAATCATTAAAATTTCAAACGAAATCAACTTATCAAGTATTCAGTAATTTGACAAATGTACTCATAAATTTAGAGAATGAAAAACCTTGGCTTAGAAGCATCCCTGTTTTTTTTTTTTTTTATTTGGGATAGGGTTGTTTTGGATATCATATAAGTTTATTCAGCTCATTTATTAAAAGTAGTTGTGAAAACAAAATTTTAAAAATAATATAGTATGAATTAAGTTTTTTTGGTTAGTAAAAATAAACATAAACACGTTTTTTTAAGAATTTAGATATCTTTTTCATAAAAATAATCATATATATATATATATATATATACCCTTACTAACTACATGTATACTAGATGTAATTAGTTTTTGAATGGGATGTTTGTTTTTGTCGTAAATACTTGTAAAAAGGTTTAATTTATTGAGTACATATTTAATAAAAAATGATAATTATCCTTTCAAAGAAAAATGTTTACTTCTATACCAAAGAAAACTATTTTTGACTGGTGACATGTTTAATATATAAAACCATATAATGTTTAAAAAGCATACGAACATTTCTAATAATTTTCCTACTGATTTAGGTTTTTTCAATAATAAAACAATAAACTAAGTCAAACCTGTGTTTTCTAATGAACTTTAGAAAAATAATTTGAATTTACTGTTTTATGATACTTATGTCTTCTGTAAAAAAAATTTAACAAAAAAAACTTCTTTCTACTGTTGTTTTTTTGTCCAATATTAAAAGAATAATAGAAACATTTACAATCCGCAACTACCATTTTACCCCTACATGGCTGTCGGCACGTCACTGGTCATGCCGTGATCTCTGTGATGCACCATATGTTGGCAATACACGCACCTACACCACACATTATTTATGCATTTTTTTTTTCACCTTGCTTAAACTTGAGAAAAAGTGTTAGTATAAAACTTTTTTAAATAAATAAGGTTTTTTAATGAGAATTCGTTGACTTAACGTAGAAAAAAATTATGATCTTAAAAATAAGAAGTTATATTTTTATTTTAAAAATATAGTTCTACTAATAACTAAATAAAGTATTAATAAAAATGAAATTTTTTATAAAAAATTATAAAAAATCTGAAAAAATATGACACAATAAAATTTATAAAAGTTAAATTAAAATTTCATAAAATAATTTGTTTTAAGCAGATGAATTAGGTGTGGATATAAACAAATATATAATGGCATCTACAATGTGAAAAAATATTTTATACCGTCTAAAATTTCTACAATGGAATACTTAATTTTTAAAATTATAAACCAAATATGAATCAATAAAATTTTAAGGATAAAGTATGTTTTGTGGCCCCCTAAAATCCCCCCAAAACAATTTCATATCGTATTTGTTTTTCTAAAATTTAAACACAATTTTTTTAACTTTTCTAAATTTAAACATATTTTGTAGAGGTAATTAATAATAAACAAATAAACATACATGTCACCTTTTAACATAGGTAATTATTTAGAGGTAAAAATTTGCTTTCAACTATTTTTCATTAATACAGATAACATCCTTGCAAACATACTAAAAAACAGCATAAACATGTGGATATATTCAACAGTGGTGAATGGCAATTACATTAAAATAATATCAACTCCCATTTTCACCTATTTTTATTAAATTTAAGGTCAAGATATAGTCCTTTCCTGTCAAAAAATTATGTCATTCCCTGTTTGCTCATTCTTTTAAGAATGGAAATTTATTAACTTATTAACACATTTATTAAACTTTGTGGTGAGACTTCATTAGAATTTAAAGGTTTTATTCTTATTTTCTTTTACCTATTTAAAACAATTTAAGATATCATTGATTTTTTAAGTTAAGTTGCCCATAAAAAATTTTGATTTTTTAAGTTAATACCTTTTTTTTATATGTATAATTATCGTGGAAGAATGGAAACACGCATGTAAGTGGCTTGTGTAACAATTAGATAATAAAAGTAAATAAATTATATTAAAAGAATAATATATGTGTGCTCAAGGACTATTATTAAAATAATTCAGGATTTTAAATTTATTATCATATCCATATTCTTCAATTAAAGAATCTTATGGGATCTAAGTTTTAAACTTATAACTATAAATATGATTTCTATTGTGAATATGATTTATGCTGTAATAAAGATGTGCTTACGAGTTGCATCATACAAGTATCAAAATAGGTAGAATATATAAATAGTTTGTACAGGAAGTTAAATTAAATTGTAAAAACCGTGATTTAATTTAATTAGATTATTTATTGATAATCCCAATAAATATTAAAAAGTTTAACTAATTTTTCAGTTATATTATTTATTTAATTTTTCATATTTGTCAAAAACTAAATAAATATAATTGATCCATCGACTAATTATCTAGTCCAAATTTTCAAAAATTGGATTTCAATGGAATAGTGGAGTAGACCATGACTCAAGAAAAGCAAGAAGAAAAAAAATGTGGGATAAGGTCGAAATGTTGGCTAAAAGTATGTGTTTTTTATTTTGTAGTAATTAATTATTGTAAGGCATTAATGAATTTGATTTATTATTGATGAACTTATGATGCATTGTATTTATTTATTTTCATATATAACTTAATTTTGTTATACGTCATAATTTACAACATTTTTAAATAAAATTTAAACTGTAAAAATCATGTATATTTTTTTTAGTAATAGCGATTTATATTTTATATTATAAAATTAAACTAACAATATTTTATTAAAATCTGTTTGATTCTAATTTAACACGTGAAACTTGAACTCACGCCCTCATTAGTATTTACATGTAATAACTTTATATTTTAATATAATTATGACTAATGCATAATAATAATAATCTATAAAACCATTTTACTTGAAAAGAAAACGTTGCATTGTTAAATTTTAAAATCGAAAAATTCGACTGAAATTCTAACTATAGTCTATTTCCAAAACCGATACTTAAATTAAATGAAACTCTAATTATTAGATAAACTAAATTTAACATAAATAAACAAATAAGACAAAATAATTAAGCCATACTATAATAATTAAAACATTGTCACATGAATTTTCTCAAACAACAATTTACCTAAGAATGTGCCTCACGGAACCAAACATTAACTAGAAACTACAAATCCCTGCTAGCTCTGAAACCCCCCTTTCTGTGATCCAACAATCACTGAAATTCGGACCAAAATTGGTGAGAAAGAAGAAAGTGATCGGTGATTTGATGATGTGGGGCTCCAAACTCAGCACCACCACTTTCATCTACGTTCGCACAGCCACCAAAACCAAACCCTTCTCATGGAAAACAACCCCAACCCAACACCCCTGCAGGCACATCCCTTCCACTCCCTCTTCCAAAAACCAAATCCTAGGTTTTACACGTTCGCACAAATTGCCATGTTTGGGAAGAGCTGGTCTTGTCACGGATTTAGGTTCTTCAGTGCCATCATCACAGCCTCAACCTCAACTTCAAGCTCAGTCTAAGCCAGAGTCAGAACCAAAACCAGAACCAGAACCTTCCAAATTGCTCACTCTCCCATCGATTCTGACTCTTGGACGTGTCGCCGCAGTGCCACTTCTTGTTGCCAGTGCGTTTCGTTCCCCTTTTGCTTATTTATATCACAAAACTTGTATTGGAATCTGATGTGAATGTGAATGGGATGTTTTTCGTGTGTGTAGCTTTCTACATGGATGGTTGGCGTGGAACTGCGGCTACTACGAGCATTTTCGTCGCTGCATCAGTCACAGATTGGCTTGATGGCTATCTTGCTCGCAAGGTACTCTTTTTACTCTTTCCAATCCAATTGAATCCAAACATCACCACATTGTTCTGTTTTCAGCGTTTCAAGTTATAGGCCAATCCTTGTTATTTTATTAACTGTTATCATTTTGCCCTGCAGATGAAGTTGAAATCTTCATTCGGGGCATTTTTAGATCCGGTAGCGGACAAGGTATTTTTCTTTTCTTTAATGCACACACAGATTTACTTGATGAATTCAGGTCTTTTTGGGTTAGTAAATGTGATGTGATGTGAGTGCAGTTTAAGTTTTTTTGTGATTGGCTAAATGTGAAATAATGTGGATTGAATTGAATGCAGCTTATGGTTGCTGCCACACTGGTCTTATTGTGTACTAGACCTTTGGAGGTTGGTGTGTTTGGACAAGTACCATGGCTGCTGACTATACCTGCAATTGCCATAATTGGTAGAGAGGTAAGGGGTACCGTGATTTCTAAGGCATGCGTCACATAAAAGTTTTTGGTTAAGGGTGCTTAACAAGGGCCCTTTGCATTATTACCAAGGTCCAAACTCATAGTAGTTAAATATTCGTTTTCCTTATCTTGTCTGTCATTTGTTCTATGATATTTGGTTTGTAAAAAATGTGTACGAAACACAAGTTTCTTGTATTTCTAATTGAATCTGAACTAATAGTAACCGTATTTTTCGCATTATAGAATGAAGCTGTCGAGCCTAAGTCTTGGTTAAATTATTTGTTTTCTTAGAAATCATGCAGATCTAATCTTTAAGGTGATGATTTATGTGTGAAAGGAGAATTCGTATCTGAGATCTACTGCTATTCTTACCTATAGGTCTGTTGGTCGAAGCTATAATACTGTTACCATATATCATTAAGGAAACCTCGAAAACCTATTTAACCGAGATTCATAATTAGCCATATTTTCACTTGCCTCTCCTTTTGCGTTGAAAGCATCATATCTTGTCTATTTTACTGGCCTTGTATTTGTTTTCAAAGAAAAATGTCTTATAGTTTTCTCTGGTAACTTGCTATGTAGATAACCATGTCTGCGGTCAGGGAATGGGCTGCTTCCCAGGATAGTAAACTTTTAGAGGTTTGTTTTATTACCTCCTGAACATTAGAGTCAAATGCCTTATTATATTAGCACAATGTTTTGAGCTTATATAGCACAATGTTTTGAGCTTATATCATGAAACTGTTAATGATAGGCTGTTGCTGTAAATAACTTGGGGAAGTGGAAAACAGCCTCACAGATGACAGCATTAACCATCCTTCTTGCGACCCGGGACTTGAGGTTAATGATTTTTTTACATTTTGTGGATGCCAATTATCATTAGATTTTTTTATGGAAAAGAAAAATTAGGTGAAAAACTCATCTCCAACTATCATTTCCTACTAACCTTTTACTGATAATTATCTGTAAACTTCGTATATGTAGTAATGCTTAATATTACCTGTTTGGAAAAGTCTCTTCAGGTGTTAATTTGTTAGAAGTTGTATGTCATTGTTAGTTTATGTAATAAACTTCAGTTTTGTCCCCTAAATTTTGATTCCAAACTGTTATTAACTAGTTGAGTTTGACTGTCTTCTGATTTTTCTTTTCAGCCATGGAGGAGGAGCTGCCATTGTAGTTGGCTCTGGTGTTGCTATGCTTTATACTTCAGCAGGGCTTGCCATATGGTCTCTGGTTGTATATATGAAGAAAATATGGAGGGTGTTGTTGAGGTAGCATGGCTTTAATACCAGCAAACATTTAACATTTTCACCAAAAGGGGTTTTGCAATTTTAGTCTCGTGTAAATGTAATTTTTTTTTTCTACGCAATTTCTATCCCCATACAGTGCCATTTCTCCTACTCCCTTATATTTTTCTGCATATTTTTTTGGTCCTTCTTCACCCTGGGGAAAGATAAAAATAAGGGCCACTAAACGTTACAGCAGGGATTTTGTTTTAGGTGCTAACTACAATTTAGAGTCATTGTAAGTTTATGAATTATGAGCAGAGAAAGTTCAGCTGGAATTATTGTATGATACTTGACCTATCAATTTTCTTTTCTTATCTAATGATGCGTAAATACCCAGATAAATTTCAAAGTAAACAAACACATAATAGATTAGTAACATGGGATGCGATAACATAATTCGCACTGAAAATAACTTACATGAATATATATTAATGTTCAAGGTAATAAATAATGGGCATGCATGAAAAAGATTAAACATGCTAGCTGGCACTGTCACCATCATTGGTTCATTGAAGCACTGGCTCGGTGATTTTCTAATCGATTTCGACTGTTTGACTCATTCTCTTAAAACAAATATTGGATTCATCGATAGGTAATATCAAGAAAAACTTACCAATTGAGCGGCATTGAAAATTCAGACAATTTAAGGGTTCAGAAAAGTTTTATTTTATTTTTTATGTATATACGGAGATGATATCAATTTTTTTGTAAGTGTTTGTTTTTTTTTCAAGTGTTTGTTTGTTGTGTACACTTTTCTTTTAAGGATTTTATCCTTACTTACGATACACGGGCGATTTGACATATTTGCTTTTAGTACTTTTTAGACAAAAAAAAATAAATCAGATGAATTGGATTTTGTTGATCGGCTAAGTCGAAGAATTGATGCAAGATTATTGGTCTATACAAGATTTTGTTGATGCAACAGTAGGCTCAAATATTTTTATTTACACTTTCAAGTTGGAAGACTAAACTATTGGTCTATATAACTTTTCCTCCTTTCAAATTCTAGATACCCATTTTGGCAACAGTTACAACAGTGACAACGGTGATGCATACACACAATTTTGTGAAATAATTAGAGAAACATGATGCATGTGTTATTGTTATTGTTAAAATAAGTTGTACGTAGTTAAGAAAGAGAGTAGCGAAGCAAGTGTGTGTTTGCGAAAGAGATTGCATTAGCATGATCCCAGGGGCAGGGGGAAAATATACATAACACATTTGGAATACAAATTTAAGAGAGGGAAGGTGCTAAAACTCCTGAACTAGGCATCTATAATTCCAATACCATAACCATTTTCACCACCTCCTTTGATAGAAACCAAGGGTACACGAGAATTGGCACGGGCCAAAAAATTTGAATCAAGATACAAAACTATAACCGTGATGTCATCATGGAAATGTCTCCTCACCCCTCGGTCAATCTTTTTCAAGTCTGAGTATCTCGTTTCTCTTTTCTTCGCAGCTTCACAAAGTGCTGTTTTCACAAGTTTCTTTGCCACTCCCTGCATCACAATAATCTGTTCAATATATTTATATACCAAAAAAAAGACCACCAAAATAAATAGCCATGTTAAATAAGAAAAAGACATTATAGTACATTGTTTCAGTCCATGTCCAATTTATGAACATCATATGTTTAAACAAGTAAAAAACATTATGACATGAGATGACAGTTATATATATATATATATATATACAAAACTGAACTAAATTAGAATCCTACATTGCGTGGACAGCTTTGGACAATGTCAACTGCTTCTTGACTGCTCAGATGCTCCCATAACCCATCTGATGCAAATATGAGAAACTGATCTTGAGGACACAATTTCTGTACCAGTATTGCTGGTTCAGCCTTAAGGATTGGCTGCTCAAAGGGTTCTGGGAGTCTAAATTTTGACAACAATGGTGCTCTATTAAACTCTACCTTCTTTAGGTAGGCATCACCAATGGATCTTGAAATCTACAAAATAAATAAACAACAGATTAACACAATTCTTCACTCCATCATGCTGGCTCTGCCATTAAATTTCCTTTAGCAACAAAGAAACATTTAGAAAGTAATTAGAATTACAAGCAATTAGACATATGGCCAACTATAAATAAGCAATAGGGAACAAGTAAAATTAGAAAAAGATCAATTGTGATCCAAACAAAACCAACCAAAACAAAGATATAATACTGCATCAACAGGAAACTGAATATCTGAATGTGTCTTACACAAATAAATACAATGAAACCTGTGATAAAATTTTAAAGTAGTGACCTGAATCAGACCCTTCACACGCCAGACGTGGTGCTTCATAACCACTATCTGCGGATCATCAGGATGCAATGAGCGCAACTCTTCTCTGACAGATACCATGCTAGCATTGTGCTCCTCAGAGAGCTGAATAGCTTTAATCTCTTTTGTGGCCTCATCCATTCTACCTAATACTGCTCGAGAATCTCCTGCATTTGCAATATAGAGCTCCCCACAGCATATTATGCCTATCAAACAGCAAGATCCAACTGATGCCAGAGGCGGCTTATGCAGCCATTGCTTCTCTACCAGAGAAAGAAATTCTTCTTCAGTTGCCAAGAATGCTTTATGGACAACATCAGCTGACATTCCATCATTTTCCGAACAAAATTCTGCTTTAAGATCAAACCATTAAGTCAGTAGACCAGATCAACCAGCTAAAACTCATAGTGAATGAAGACAACAACGCACCCCTTTTTCTGCTTACAGTAAATGTTTTAAGTCAATATAATTAAGAGGCAAAGTAAAGGAATAAAAAGGTTCAGTGGACAACAGAAAACGAGTTCTTACTAGTGGGGAAAGAAGGACAAAACCCCTTTTTTTGTAGCTTAAGGAACATAACTACCCCACAAAACTAAGAATGCAAAACTATAAAATATGAAGACAAGCAACTGTATTTTACTTCTAATTGGTTTTCTTTTCACAAGTTCAATGGTGGAATTTAAGCAGCTTCATTATAGTTAGGATATCGTAAATATATGTTTATCAAATCAAAGAGTAATAAAGTTGCTTAGAACAATGTTTCGGTCCTTGAACTTGTGAAAAGAAAATCCAGCAGTAGCAAACTGTACATGTTGCACATACCATAAAATTTCGAAGTGAGTCACGAATTTGGTCTTGAAATTGTATGGTTGGTCAATTTGTTCTCTGAGATGAATGAAATGGTCTTAGAAATTATAAATAGTCAATTAATGTAGTTTTTCTGATAGTTAGTGCCATGTAATGCTGTTAGAAGGACTGAATTGAGACATTAAGTATCTAGGCAAAATCTTACTAGGAAAACATTCCACCACATAAAGAGGGACTAATATTGACCAAAAATTGGATGAACCATTTTGAAGAAATTGATCCCTCATTGTCTTCTCCATTTAAAAATCATTTTTTTAGCCTTCCTCTCCCCCACTCACAGCATTCTCATCTTTATCTACGACGAGAGAGCTCAAAAAATTGTTTCTTCAAAACTGTCACTACATAGGAAGGCAAAAATGGTGTGAACTTTGGAGGTGAAGGTGAAATAATTGGTTTTAAAATGGCAAAGAGAGGAGGGGTAAATTTCATCAAAATGGTCCCTAATGTGGTGCAAACGTGTGAGCCTAATTAGATGTCACAAAGATGTTTAACATGCCAACTCTGGCAGCATTACATGACATTAGCCAACAAAGAGACCACATTAATTGACAATTTACAAACTCCAAGGACCATTTTACCATGTTGGGGATCAAAATGATGATCATTGCAATTTCAAAGACTAAATTGATGATTTTACTTAATTTCAGAAGCTATTTCCAAGCAATTTATGGTGCAGAGTAAAGAAAAACTCACTCCTGATATTTTTAAATAGACTGTCATTCACAAACCGGGCAGCTTCTGGACCTCCATGGCCATCGTATATACCAACAAAAGTTCCAAGAGGAGTTCCCTCAGTTAAGCTCAAGGGACCAGATTCAAGTTGGCTCTGATCCTCCAACAATTTGTTTGCCTGAATAACTGCCATTGAGAATTCACCATGTGCATGTCTTCCAGAATCTTTGTACCACAACAAACCATCAACACGCCCACTTGAATCTCCATGCCTACCAGAAATTTCACCCGTATCAGATGGTCTCCAACAGGGTGAGACAATTCGCCTAATTGTAGCTGATACCATCCCTTACATAGTCTCACACACACAACTGACCAACAAATAATTCATCAAAGCAAAGTCAATGACAATATCAAAACGCCTACTTTCCTATCTACACCATCTACGTAACTGACCCCAACTCACAAGCTCCACAAATCAAATGCCTATTAAGAAATACTGACACCATAATACATAAAACTGGAAACCATCAAAGACGTAAATTGCGGTGTCCACAACCTGCACCAGGATTTGAGATCATAATCAATTCAGAGACCCCATTCATTAACTATCTATCAAACAAACAAACCCAGAATGGGGTTTTCATCAACCAAGTGACATTAACATTTATTGCTAGAAAGAAAAAAAACCAAATTGAAACATGGGCAGCTTGTAAAATTGCACCCAGAAGATTGTATCTGATCAATTGCAAAACAAAAGAACAAATATATGTGCATATACAAAAACACAACGGTAAAAGAATTTTTTTTTGTTCCTCGTACCTTGGAAAGATATGTCGGGAAATTTAGTATTTCGATAATTCCTTATGCATTAAAACCCCACTGACAATTTTAAGGATTGGATTTAGTTTTGATGAAAAGGTGTAGAAAGTTGAAGCTTTAATTTTAGTTTTGGAAGAAGGGCTTTTGGGGGGGGAATGGCGTGGTTTGTTTTATGCTTCTCCTTTCCTTATTCCATGAAGTTTGTAGCCATAAAAAAGGAATTAGAAAAGAAGAACAAAATGAGTGAGTTTGGTTTGGTGGTGGAAGGAATTTCCAAAGGGCTTTGGCTTTTGGCTTTTGGGGTTGGTTGGCAGTTTTTGTTTTCTAAATTTTATTGCCTTGGTGGGGTTTAGACTTTGACCACCAACTAACCACTATTTTAGGCAACTTTTCCTTCTCTCTCCCATTTTCTTAACTTAGCATATTGCAACCATTTCTTCAGAAGATCTAACGAACCCAGCGTTCCCCAGAGCCTCACTCTCTTATACACTTTCTATTTTTGAAAATATCTTTGACTTCAACACAAGACCTCGGGGTCAAGAGTTGTTCTGTTAAAAATGTACAGCACTATTTCTAGACCATATTCGGTACTGCTTATAACAAATATTTTTGTAATTGCTTTGTAAATATATTCATGCATCTGATAACTTATCTTGTTCTCTGTGAAAAAAGTAATGTTATCTGAAACAGTGTGTATGCAGTGTATCATGTAAAATTTATGGTAAATGTATTGTTTGACAAATATTAAGTATTTTTTACCGTTAATTATTTATACTAATGATACGGATAGCCTTTTTCCATGTCTACAATTTTTACAACATTGTATCCTACTATAATAACAAGGAATTATGTTAAAAGAGCATTATCATGATAGAACATAAACATAATATTCATTTTTGTTTTTAGTTTTAATTAAAATAACTTTTGGAATAGTAATAATGAAAAAATAAAAATAGTATAAAGGCATAAATAGTAGAAAACTAAAAGAAACTATTGTGCAATAAAATTTAAAAGAGATAATTTATTTTGGTATACATATTTCTTTTTAACATTTTGTCATTAAAATACACTCTAATCTCAAAATCTCTCCCTTTCAAACCCTCTTCTAATCTTCTCCCGCAATAGCTTATTTTTTTTGTTCTCATTTTATACAGTTGCATCTCCTTTTGTTGACAAGTTTCTAATCCTATTTTAGTTGCTATATGTAATATTTCAAGCCTATTTTTTAATTGACAAAAATATCAGAAAATAATATACAATCCTATGAATTTGTAATTTTTTATACGGTTATTTTTCGAGAGTACTTTTTAAGTTTGTCAAATGTCTGTGCTAATTTTTATGTAGATTTTACTAAATTCAATAATTTTTCAGCATTTGATTAAACACTAAATTAAAAAAGGTTTAACAAAATACTTTTTCACCGTTTCTTAAAAATTTTAAATTTCATTAATTTTTTAGTAGTAAGGTGCAACACTTACAAATTATTACAAATTTAGATTACTTAGTGCAATAAAACACAATACATAATAAAAATGCATATTGGTAGTTCGTGTTTCTGCTATTGCACAGTAATTGCGTTGTATATTTTTTTGTCTGAGGACTCAAATATCTATGTTTATATCATGTAATTAAGAATCGGTTATAATAATTAATTATATAAGATATTTCATGACCATGGTACACAAAGAAATCATAGATGTGATAAGTTATACGGAAATTCCAGACATTTAATGAGATGGTACTCCGTATTCCTTTTTTAGACATAATTCTGAACAACCTTAATTACATTGTTATATAAATCAAGAAAATTTTATATAAAATAAACAAAAAATATTAAATTTCAAGGAATATGAACGTGATTTGCCTGTCCTGTCCCAGAAAAAAGGAAGAGAGATTTACAATTAATTTACCCGTAGTTACGGATCTTAGTTGTTGAACTTACTTCCCTGCATATAACTAGATATTTTCCCTGGTGGACACAATTAGAGCCTAATGAGATGGGGTCTTCTGTGGATTAGAAACTATAGTACACGTGTGCGTTATGTTGAATTGCTCATTTTGAAATAAAATTGTATGAATTCTTAGTAAGTTATACTGTTGGGTTTTTATATGTAAAATATGTTGTCCTTTTCATGAGCGACTTTTAGAGGATTAGCAAGAATTCAAAACTTAATACAATCTAAAGTCTAGTTTTTGGTCAATGATTCAAATTTACCTTACAACTAAGAAAATTCCTACGACACACGCCGCTAACGGTTACATCAGAGGCACCAGATCAACACGGTATAAAACTAAATGATGACATCAAACTTAAACATTAAAGACGGGTACAGTTAGTAAGATAAGTTAAAATTTGGAGTTAAAAGGTAAATTTTCATGTTTAGTTTTAAAAAAATGAATAAAATTTCCCGAGTTAAAACAATTTGTTTTACTGAAAATATATAATTATACTTTTGTTCAACAATTTAACGTGGTAGCAAATTAAATTTTCTAATAAATATAACTCATTTTTTATTTCTAAAAAAATAATATATACATTCGCAGGCTTTCACAGTTATTCCTTTTCCACGATTCTTAGGATTTCCGGGTATGGAAGAAGTGTTACTAACATTTCTCATGAAAAAAAAAAAAAAAAAAAAAACAAAATTTTTGTATATTAAAAAATGAAAAAAAAAGGGGGGAAAAACTTTAGTAAGAAAAAGAAAACAGCAAAAAATAAAAAGAAAGGCCTTGAATTAAAAATCCAAAAAAAAT
>Ga0099824_1001541_pt1 | contig 32605 bp, 19 predicted proteins | sample SiratrowhiteBW_FD_76837 | JGI IMG/M metagenome (GOLD analysis project Ga0099824, IMG submission 76837) | Root nodule microbial communities of legume samples collected from California, USA - Siratro white BW | ecosystem: Host-associated > Plants > Roots > Nodule | place: USA: California... | reverse complement strand
TTTGTTTTTTTTTTTTTTTTTTTTTTTTTTTTTTTTTATTTTGTTTTGTGTGTTTTATGTTTTATTTTTTTTTTTTTTTTTTTTTCAGCAAGTGGGTTGATGTTTAATATAAGATAATATTATTTAAGATGGTTGTATGATACAAGAAATCTGATTAAACGGTACCTGTATTTAGCTTTGTAGCATTTTGTTCAATGTATGATCTGTGGACTGCATTGTCTGCTGTATATCTTCATTTTTTTTTTGTTGGTTCTCCCCCGAGGAATGGTACTTTGTATGTGTATGTGTAATTTAACTTAATTTTCCTTTGCTGGATTTTGATTTTGATTTAGTTGCTGAAATTGATTACCCTTTTATGGCCCTTGTTTGCTACTACTTTTCTTTCCTATGTTAGTTAGCATGTTAAACAACCACTTCTTTGACATAGACATGAAAGAGAGGATGAGGTGACAGTGTCCTGAAGCTAGTACAATATTATTTTTTGTCTTGGAGAATCTAAATTAGGTCTTATGGTTTGAATTTAATGGCAGAATTTCTAATATTTTTGCTTTCCTTTTAAAATCTTCATTAAAATCTAAATTAGGTCTTATGATTTGAATTTAACGGCAGAATTTCTAATATTTTTGCTTTCCTTTTAAAATCTTCATTAAAATCGTGCATTACAATGGTGTGATATACTTGTATATTTTTATTGGGCTGTGTTAGATGAATGGAGATATTAGACAAGATAGGTTTAAGAGTAAATTCATTAAGGAGAGAGTTTGGGTAGAGCTAATGTGGAAAAAGATGGTAGAAACTTGCTCTAGGTGATTTGAGCATGTGTGAAGAACTGGACTACCAGAGATATATAGACTGGGACAAAAATTATGCAAAATCCTTAAGAAGGATATACGTGTTTGATAGTTTGTCTACAAACATGATTTATAAAATTACGATAGGGTTTATGGTGTCATTTGATACATGTAATTCACCTTTACCTAGAGGGAAAAACTTTGTTGTTTGTTTGACTTGTTTTGTTTCCTATACAAGTTTTTTTCTTGCTGTGCTCAATTGTAATTGTGTATTTTCTGGCTTACAGTTTTTCCTTAATTTCTTGTTTCTTTTTGAAATTTGATTAGCTTCTTTTGGCTTTTGTTTTTCAAATCCTGTATTAACCAACTTCTAGCTGTTTATTTACTTGTGTTGTAGGTACTGCAACTTGACCAGTGTGGGCGATGCTTGCCTGATTTTGTAATAGTTGCTACTTTGGCACGGTCACCTAGGAATTTGGCTAGATTAACTACTCTATCACTGCGTGGTGCATGCCGACTTTCAGATGGAGGTTTGCGTGCACTTGCTTCTTCAGCTCCTGCACTTAGATCGATAAATCTCAGCCAGTGCTCCCTTCTCACATCTGCTAGTATATATATTTTGGCTGAATCATTAAGATATCTTCTGAAAGAGTTATTCCTTGATGATTGCCAAGGCATTGATGCTGCACTAATTGTGCCAGCACTGATAGAGCTTGAACATTTAGAAGTGTTGTCAGTAGCTGGTATTCAAACTGTTTGTGATGAATTTGTCAAGAATTACATTGTTGCACGTGGCCAAAACATGAAAGAACTCGTTTTGAAGGACTGTATGTAAGTATCACTGTAGCTGTCTGTTTCGTGTCAGGAATCTCCTTAAGACGTAATTATTCACTGAAGTATTTCATTTGAAAATTCCATGTTCGGTGAAAAGTTTTCCAATTAAATAAAAAATTAAACCAAATTGGGATTTGAGGTTAATTTTGGTTAATTGATCAATTGTCCAACACTTTGCTGTTAATCATTCTTTGGACGTGGTTTAATTGTAAATTCAGTTCTGTATTTGAAATAGCATACATTTTCCTGAAATTGCAATTTCCGTTTTTTGTCATTTTCAATGGTTTTGTCCTTTAAGTTTGTTGATTTATGTTTCCTAATGTGCAGAAACTTGACTGATTTATCAATCAAAGCTATTGTTGAGCATTGTCCACGACTGCGGGTGCTTGATATTATGAACCTGAACAGATTAACGGATTTATCCGTAGGATATCTTACCAATGGTTGCCGTGTTCTTCATACCCTGAAGCTTTGCCGAAATTCATTCAGGTGTTTTTTCTATTCTCCATTTTTTTTTTATTTCCTTACCATTAGACACTTGTGCTGCACTCACTTTTGATTGTGCCCTTGCTTGTTTGTCTATGATCCGTCTGCTCCACGCATGATAGTTTTAAATTTTTAATAGGGTTCTTTTTATGATCTTTATTCCTATGCTCTAAGCGTGTTTTGTTTCCCAGAAATTGAAATTTGATACTTTTTTCAACATTATCTGTCATGAAAAATATTCTCTTTTGTTGACCGATTCCCTACTTGAATACAAGCATTTACAAATATTTCTTTTTGTATTCTGATGGAAAGTGTGGAGCTATAAAGTTGGCTTGGTAGTAAAAGTGGATGGGAGGAGGGGGATAGGTGGTGGATTCAAATCTCCTGCTAACAAAAACTGACATTAACAACTGAAAAAATCCTCGTGGAAAGCCCATACTAGCCTTAGGAAACAACTGAAGTAACGGCTGGGGGTTGTTAATAGAAAATAATAGCGAAACATGTTGAAGTAATAACTAACCTAAGTGCAGTTATATGTTCAAAATAAGGTACTGCAGTTTGTGGGCAGAGATAACTCTCTTTAGGGTATCTTTTGTAACAAATAAAATTCTCATGTTTCAGTAATATATTCATTCTATTCCGTGGTATTGTCATGTATGGTTCTCGCGGGATTGAGTAATACTCTGGATTTTGTTGTAGTGATGAAGCAATTGCCGCATTTGTGGAGACCACTGGAGGGTTCCTGAAGGAACTGTCACTTAATAACATCAAGAAGGTACTTTGTCTTCTGGACTCAATGATTTTATCGCCATTGATTTTCTGGGTTTGGCCGCACAAACTACTTAGGCGTGTTCATGCCAATAGTTCTTGAACATTGAGACATACTGGAAGAGCTGCTCTGTGATTGTTAAAAATAACAAACCTTTTGAGCTTTAGCAGTACTCTGCAGAACATAGGCACTTGATGTATCATGGAAATATCATTTTTTTTCTTATTCAATTATAGTCTGTAAATGCATCATTTGGGCTCTGTTATCAGTTTAATTTTTGCATTCCAATTTTTTGGTACAATACTGAGTGCTTCGTTTGTTTGTTCCAGGTTGCTTACCACACAACCTTGTCACTTGCAAACCATGCGAAAAATTTGCATTATCTGGATTTATCTTGGTGCAGAAATTTGACAGACAACGCACTGGGTTTGATTGTGGATAACTGCTTGGCGCTGAGGTTACTCAGACTTTTTGGATGTACTCAGGTATATATATCTCTTATCAATTTATGTGTGAACGAATAGTTCACTGATTTGTATTTTTGTTGTGGTTGTGCCCATATTGCATTGATATGATCACCATTTACCCGGGTATTTATGAAGAAATGTTTCTACATTCTTGCAGGTAACAGATGCATTTCTTAATGGCCACTCAAACCTACAGATACAGATAATTGGTTTGAAAATGTCTCCTGTTTTACAACATGTCAAAGTTCCAGATCCACACCAGGGTGCTTTGAATTATTCATCAGTCTCTTCAGATTAGTATCAAAGTCGAATATAGTGGCCGACACTTAGCATAACTATGCCTACGAAGATATTTCCAGTAGATCTTTTCACAATTGGAGTGCAGGATGGCTCTTGCAATTCCTCAAGCATAATCTTTAGTTTTTTGGTGTTCCTGGGAAGATGCATCTAATGTCAATGCCCAGAGTTTTTGTCGAGCATTAGCGTTTCTCAGCATTGGTTTCATGATCAATCCACGTCCTGGAAGGCTTTTATAAATGAAAAGTAGCTGGCCTCCTAGGGCCATGACACTATTTGTACCTGTAGTTCTGTAAAATCTTAACTAATGCCGAATATTTCTTTTTTAATTTTCATCCTATTTCATTGCTGTCAATCAGTTGATGATAATCAAATTTTGGTACATAATAATTGTCAAATACTGGCTGTTTCCATACCTAATTGTTTATAAGTTATAAGTTAAATTGAGTATATACAATTTTTGAAAGAAACAATGTTATTATATGATAAAATTTATGACATTGTTTTAAAAAGAATAGTTAAATAAGTGACATGAAGATAAAAGAAAAAACATTCAAATTTAAATGCAGTGATCTGAACTTGTCCTGAATTTGATGGAATATATCTGTTGATGACTTGATCTCTTACCATTTATAACAGAAGCAATAAAAGAGTATATACTTGCTCGTCTTTGTAATCTTTTTGTACCATTACTGTTTTTGGTTAATTTTTTATAACTTAAACATATTATGTGATGTGTGTTCCCGCAAGCTTGTACACATAATATTATTTGGTTATTTAAGTAAATAATTTGAATTATAAATTATTAAGTATTATATTTAAAACTATATATTTGACTAAAAATATAATATAATCTTCAATTTTTTTCTAATTTATTTATGTAATGTTTAAGTTAAAATATAATTAATAATTTAATAATTATTAAAATTTTAAAAATTTGTGTTTGCTATTGTCCATGGTTTACTTGATCTCATAAAACTATAAATGTTTAAATTTTAATCTTATTTCTTTTAAACTGGAACTTATACTCTATCCTATCTCTTGTAAGGAGGGAAATAAAGGGAGTTAAATTCACTTACCCAATCCCATCATCCTTCTTCACTTTACTCTGTATTCCAAAACTCCAACTTCTTGTTTTCTATCTCAATCTTTTAAAACTCAACCTTTTCTGATCTTTCTCTTCTCTCTTCAAACTTTAACCTTTCATTTTTTCCCCCTCTTAACCTGACTTTCCTATATTTTTTATGATTCACTTTTCTATCTTGAAATCCCACACACATTGTTGTATTATTTGCAGCTTGTAACGTGGGATATAATTAAAACATTGATATATATATATATATATATAACAAGCACAAAAACAACTTCTGGGAGGAAGACAGAAGTAGCATAGATGGAGATACAGATGGCAATACCTCATCAAGGCTTCAATAAAAGTAAAATAACAGCAAAGGAAGACACTTCAATAGAGAAATATGATCATTTAACCACAAAATTAAATCATGGACCAAAAAAAAGAGACTGAGAATGTTGCAAATAAGAAATAACTTCACCGTAATCCAATACATTTGAGTTTGTTTTCAAATTATCCAAGTTTTTTTTTTCTCCAATACATATAATTTCAGGAAGAATATATGACACCTATAAAAACTGCAGAATATGCATTTACATCTTACATCTCTATGATGGTTACAGGAACTACTTCAATTCTGAAATAAATTCACAACTGTTCCGAAGCTATTCTTAGTATTTTATGTCTGTAATCGCAGTAAGTATGTTTCTTCCACCAACTGGGAGTTTGCCATTTCAACCATCTGAGAAGAGCATGGAAACTACCAGTTATTACTTTTCACAGGTAGAAATATTACATCATGAATGAACCATCAATTTCATCCTTAAAAGAGTACCCTCTCTCCTATATTGTAAAAGTAAAATCCCTCAAATGCTATTATAAGCAAATCCCTCAAATTGATTCTATTGGTAAAATATATCAACATAGGGACTAAACTCAAGATATTTAATAGTTGGAGAATAACTTATATAGTGTTTTTTTTTTTTTTTTTGCACCAAGGATATCCTAGACTGGAGTTGGAAGTTAATTCCTTTTGATGCAGACACAAAAGTGAGTCTTATCTCTTCCAACAAAGTCTTTTCATACACAGCCAGATATAGGACCCTTGACAATATAATAAGAAACCCAGCTATCAACCAATTGTTTCTTATAACTTACGTAGTTCCATCACTTTAGGACCACATTAATGACTTATTCAATCCTTTGTAGACAGTGGGAAATGCACATAAACTAGCAACATTACCTCAAAACCCATCTTTTGGTACAATATCTGTGCAGGCCTATTATTTTTGTCCACGTGCACATACACCTGTGTCACACCTGCTAAATGAATCCAGGAATTGTGAACTTAGTCAATTTTTGTGAATTACACCAGACAAAGGAAGGCTACTACAATGTTTGTTTGTATTACCATTAGATTTTGCAGCTCCAATAGCAAAAGACAACATGTTGCTTGCAATTCCCTGGCGCCGAGCTGATTTGATAACGCACAAGTTTGCAATGTAACCATATCTGCTTGGTGGTGTTCTATTGATGCAGCAAAAAAGAGGAGCCTTAACCCGTTCCTGAAGAAATGATTGAGTTGCAGAATGCATCAACACCATTAGTCTAGTACACAAAGCAACAAAATGAGATAGAATGTACAATACCCCAGGATAGGTCTCCCCTTGAAGCAAATATCGGATGTTCAAATCAACGGTTCCTACAACACTTTTTAATATTGAGTGTTTTGCATTCTTCTGCTCCTTCCTCACCTGTTAAACTTGACTCCAAACACCATAAGTTGAAACATTAAGGACAATCAACCATTAAACTATTAGTAACTCAACAGGTTTCTTCTCATTATAATCATTAAATCAGAGCTTTCAAGTATATACTATAACCTAAATTTTCAAGTAAAGCAGAATCTAAGATAAGGTTGATTTACCGTGATGATGCATGAGCAGCTATCACCATTCTGCACCTTGCACCGCCTTTTTAATGCATGAAATTCCTAGACAATAGGAAGTATTGTTGAGATTTTTTATAAACTACACTCTAGTTATACAGTACATACACAGCAGTTATATCAACTCCTACCTGCTCAGAAAATTTCCTTTTGTAGTTATCAACATATCTGGATAAAACAGAAGGAAAATCATTTGCACTAATCATCTATTGTGAACAAAAGCAAAAAATTTAGATCCACCATCATCTATGGTTAGATGGATCTCTTCCTGCATCTACAATTATCATTAAATCAATGCTCAACATCATACATGTTGATCAGATTAATCGTCCCTAATTCAAATGTTACTCGATCTGCTATACATGCTTAGTCACACAACACACCATGCTAAAAAGTAAAAGCTGAAGTCAATGAAACCAACAAATGGTTTCAGATTCCTTGTTTATCACTACTAAAAGATGTCTATTAAAGAACATTTGCCCTTTTCCTGATGTGTGTCATGTCATACCTTTCATATGCTCGATTCTCCCAGTGACTTTCTGCTCTCAACCATGCTGCTGTCTACCATAAAATTAAACAAAACAAATAAATTTATATTTGAGAGAAAGATACCAGCATCATAATATACAGGACAATACACACACTTCACATGTTTTCTTTTTCTCTGTCCTAGAAATTATCATAGCATACCCAATACTCTTCATCAAGCACAGCTTCTCGTGCAACAAATTGCCCAAACTCGAACCTATTTACTCGACCCAATTCTTGTTCAGATGGCTGCAACCGATCAAATTGGAGATTGTTGGAGTTTAAAGTTTCTACTTTGGAAACGGGTGGAGTTGAAAGCTGCTGCAAGGAGAGTTCTTCCTTATTCTTCATACTATAATCATTATTAATACTATTCTTCTTGGTCGGAGAAAATTTGGAATCCATGGCCCTGTTCATGTCAAACATAAGACACAAGAGCTAAGAATTAATACAATAAAAAAATGGTTCCCAGAATAAAATAAATAAAAGAGAAAATTGAAACTCACATGGTCCATGAAGAGGTAACTCTTGGGCATTTATAAGAGCTCAGAGACCCATTGAAGAATAAGGTCCCAAATTCAGGTCTATGAATTGGAATAGTTGACATGGGAGACATGTTTTTAATCTAGATTCAAGGGCTTATGGAAACCCCAAAAGAATGAAAAGAAAAAATAAAAAAAATCTTTAACAGGAAGAAACCCCTTTTGATCCTTTTGATGTTCCAATATGGCAGTGATGCAACATGTAAGGAAACTGAAGTGAAAGAGAAAGGTGAAGAATTGTGGCTTCAAATGAAGGTTGAAAACTACCCTTTAATTTGTTTCTGCTTCTTGTTTCACAAAGTTTGAGAATTGGCCTTAGTGGTGAGGAGAGGACAATTTGATGATGGTGCTTCTAAGCCAAGAACTCAGTTTTGGATATTGAGGATGGTATGGGAGGTGGGTGGTGGGGTATGCTATGACTTGAGTCATGAGTAATGACAATGGATATGTTTATCCATTTTATTTTTGTTTCACTTTTATGATTGAGATAACACCATTTTTTCCTTTTTTTTTTTTAATTTTTAGAGATTTTTGTTTTCAGTCTCAACAGTTGTATCTTCTCTTCTACTGATTTTAGTTTCTGTAGTTAGGATATGAAGGGTAACATATATTATGAATTTAAAATAATAAACATGTCACTAATTTTGTTTTTATCTCTTATCTTTTGCAAAATTAAAAAAAAAAATTGGCGGACTCAATTTTGTTAAAAAATATTCTTGTAAGATTAAAACTACTAGAAAATTTGATTAGAGACTAAAAATCACCATAAAATGTTAGTATACTTAAAAATAAATTTGTCAAAAAAATACATAACCAAAAACAAATTCCCCCAAAAAAAAAACACATATAGTTGTCACGTTTTATTTATAATCTATCTAGCAAGTCAATGTGGTTATTTTTAAATAATAGTGACTGAAAATATTAATAAATTAAATTTTAAAGACTAAAATTAAAAATCTATAAAAAAATTGATGAATTAAAAATATATTTTACCCAATTAATTATTTAGTATTTTGTGATTACAAACTACATTTTCAATTGAGTCCAACATAATCAGTGCTCACAAGTTACTAAATAATCAATGGGACAAAATATATTTCTAATCTCTTACCTTTTAGAATTTTTTTATTTTTTATTCTAAACAAATATTTAATTAGTATTAATTTCTAAACAAATATTTGTAGTCACTACACCTAAAACTAATTATTGTCACAGTTAGGATTGTCCAACTTAACTGTGATTAATTTTATAGTTGATGAGTAGTGGTCAAAGCGGGCCAGCTAGGAGACTTTAGCTTTCAGGATTGTCACAGCTAGGTTGGGCGACACAATAAATTTAAAAATAATGACTTTTGAAAAAGTTGAATCGGCCAACAGATTTTTTTATTAGAAAAAATATTTGACTTTTAAAAAAATAGATTTGGAAATTAAATATATTAAACAAGTTTGTTTAAACATAAAATACAAGCAGTTTCTAAAATAATCATTTATTTTAAAAGTGGATACCTACTTTGTTTACTAAAATAACTAAAAACTACTTATTTAAAAAAAAAATATATGTAAGAAATATAAGTCTATCCATTGCATTAAATAAACATTTCCTTAGCACAAACATACCATTTCATTACTATCACACAGTTCATTACAAAGAACAATTGTAAAAATATTACCCTTCCCCTTATGAGTAAAAGTAATATTTGTCTTATTTTCTTATTTTAAAAATTATTAAAACGTATTCGTTCTTGAATTTTGCATTTTTTTTTGGAAAGATAATAATAAGATATCTAAGATGTATTTTATTTTAAAGCTTTTGATGGTATTGATTTTACAAAAGGAACTAGATTTATTTATTTAGCTTAACATGAATCTTTGGTGCAATACAAAAAAGACCTAGACTTAAGTAAATTTTTCTTTTATAAAATGTTGCATGGGATTTTGTTTTTTTTTTATTGAATTGTAATAGTTTTTGTCAGCATAGAGCAAGGAATAACAAGACATACATCTTAAGCATCTTTTTTGGTAAATAAGGGTTTGTCTTAACAAAATACTTTATATATTATTAATTTTAATGTTCACAAACATAAATATTATTTTAAATATATAGACAAAATTATTTGTGTGACATCGCATCGTCTTTAGAAGTCTAAAATGAAGGTTTTCAGATAAATTTTTAGGAAAATATACTTTTATAAAGTGCTAAAATCTGTTACATAAAACATTTTGTGTTATGCTTTTAGGATAGAATACATTATTTAACATTTGAAGAAATAATAATTTAATATTTAAAAAATATAAATTTAATTAATTGAATAATGAAGTAAACTTAGTAATGATCACGTTTAACATATAAAATTTATCACTCAACCTATACAGATTGAGATATGAGTTAGATTAAATGTGATTCAATTATAAAAGAATATTTATATAGATTAATCAAACTAACAAACTTTAGTCAAAATGATAGAAACAAACCAATTAGGTTATTATTTCTATTTGAAAAGAAAATTAAACTATTTTGTAGAGACGCAACAAACAGATAAAAGATTGTTATTTGAAAAAAAAAAAACAAAAATTACAATTTTTTGTTGTCTTTTTGCACTAATATGTTGAATATTTATGAATTTTTTCATGATAGTGAAATGGAAAGTGCAACCACTATGTTAACAACTAAACTTCTATTATTATTATTTGAAAAACGTGAACTTTTTTAATTAGTATACTTATATGGTTGTTTTTTTTATTTTTTATGGTAAATATCTATATTATAATTATTATTATTAATATAAATACTGATTATTCATAATGTAAACTATATGCCTTGATACAGTGAACAATTTAAGAAAAATATTTTAAAATTAGTTAGCATGACATGTAAAATACGTACTTCTTGGTGATAATCAACTTAATTTTTTCTTTTTTTATTTCACCCATTAAAATATTAAAATTACCATTGTTATCTCAATATTTATTTTAAACATTCAGAGAAGATTAATATCAATATGATGTAATTCTGATAAATATCACTTAAAATGATCACCTAAACTTTGGATTCTATCCCATGAAAGCTAAACATCATTTCATAATCATATACTTAAACTTATATCCACACTGCTGTTATCCCTAAAAAAGAAGAAGTGAGAAATAGAGGATAAGAGATGGGGTCACTATCTCATGTCAGTTAATGTTTATCCTTATACATACATATCCGTATTTATGGATATCTATAACTCAGCTATAAGTATTCGTATTAATATTTAGAAATAGCTATATATTACATTTATTTATACTTTTAAGAAATAAAAATACATACTTTAAATACATTTTCTTAAATTTAGAATAAGTTTGCTTTTGTTCATTTAAATAAAAAAATATTTTTTTAAAAAACTTTTAAAGTAATTTATTTTGACCTGTATAAATGTATTATGCTTTATTTTCGCACAGTAGCCAGTCGTGTAGTAATATTTAACTTTTAGCTTTTTTTTTCTTTCACTATCTTTTCTAGATTTATAACTGATTTTCTAATTTCCAAATTTTAAAGTCACTTTTTAGTTTTGCAATAGAAAAATAATTTGGTTTAATCTTCTAAATTTTTTTACGGTTTTTAAAAATACTATTACCATTCCTTCATTTCAAACACAAGTGTAATTTTTTTTTTTAAATTAGTTTAACGATATAGTTATATTCTATGATGTTAAGTAAACTAAGTTTTCATATAATATTAAAATTGACTTTATAGAAACTAGTCTCCATAATATAACTTCTTACAAAAATTATTTTTCATATTATAAAAAATTACATAAGGAAAACTCGTTTTCAATAGTCATGTTATTATTGAAAAAATATTTATCAATTTTGTTTATGATTAATTTACGTAAAAATATTACGTTTAATTAATCTCTTTTTTAAGAGTGTTATTTTCCCTTAAAAGATTTGAACCAAGACCTTGCTCGATGTATCGAAATTTAGTTTTACCTGGACAAATGACATTCTGGTCAGAACAGAAATAATATACTATAAATAACTATATTAATCAGTTCCTGTTACGTTTTGAAGATATGAAAAAAAAAAAAAAGAGAGAGTAGGGAATGCTTAGGGTTTAGGGTGCAAATAGCACGGACCAAATCAATGGGCTTAAGAACTAGAAGCCTAGCCCAATTACTAAACGCCGCTTTTTTCCAAGTTTTTGAGAAACAGGAAGTGGAAGCAGAAGCAGCAAGAGTAGCACCACCAAGCCACACAGCAATGGTGGCCATGGCCAGCACCGCCGATAGAAAAATCGAAACGTACGAAGAGTTCGCGAAAGTTCACGCGCTGCTACTTGCGGCGTCGGGGCTGCCGGAGTGCCTGCACCGGCGCCTCTTCCAGAAGCTGTCCAGCGAGTGCTTCGACGGTGGCAGCCACTTTCAGATCGAGCCATGCGAGAGCGGCCGTCAGCGGCGCCTTGTTCTCACGTCGACGTCGATGGAAACGGACTCCGACGTCTTCCTCGTGGATCACGCGTGGACTTTCAGGCTCTCCGACGCATACAAGCAGGTCCTCTTCTTCTTCTTCTTCTTCTTCTTCTTCTGCTTATAATTCCTTGTTTTAGGGTTTGTCTTGACGACATTGCTGTTTTGTGTTGCAGCTGCGTGAGGTTCCAGGATTGGCTGAGAGGATGGGTTCTCTGATGTGTGTGGATGCTGATGTGAGTTGGGATGATGACGGTGAAGATGAAGGGAAGTGTGAGCTTGGTGTTGAGGAAACTTTGGAGAGGGAAGTTGGTGAGGCAAAGGAGAATGGAGATGGGACGTTACGGTGGTTGGAGCTTGAAGGGCTTAACATTGATGATGCCATGCTTGTGTCTCTAGCCTTACCAGCTCGGTTTCCGGTTAGTAACTCTCTGTTCTTTGTTTACCTTTTTCATACTGGAAGTGTTACTATAGTTCAAAAGAGAATAATGAAAGTTAATGCATTATTCAAAGGTAAATTTGTCTAATGAATTCTGACACCTAAAGTGGTTATTTCCTTTGTAGTATTGAAGTATGGATTATCGCTTCAGATTGGTTAATCACGTAAACTTCAGGATGTATAAACTTTAACATTAGTGTCCTCCATTTTTTTACTTGCTAAAAAAAACAGTTACCAAAATCAAAATACCAACAACAGCTTTTATAAAAGACAGTTATAAAAAAATTGTAATAGTAAACCTGTGAAAAAAATGTTTACACCAAAAACAATTACAAAATTTTGTTTTTCATTGTGTCAGGATTTAGTGGCACTTAGCCTGCTTGGAAACAAGCTCAATAGCTCCGAGGTGGTTGTTCAGGAAGTTATCAAATTTAAGCATCTCAAAGGAATATGGCTTAACGATAACCCAGTTCTTAAAAATTGGTAACTTTTCTAATTTCTAAACGTTAATAATTGAACCATGTGTTCCTGTTATAAAGAGAACTAAATTGCTTTACCTCTCTTGCAGTGGTGATAAGCTTGCAGGGGTGATTCTTAAGGAGTTGCCAGAACTGGAAATTTATAATTCAAGTTTCACAAGCAATTTTGGGGAGTGGGCGTTGGGCTTTTCTGCAGGGATATATGGAAAGGAGAACCCTGTAAATGCTGATCAGGCTGACACTTCACTGCACACTGTGTCTTCTCTTGACCTTTCAAATAGGAACATTCACAATTTAAAGAATAAGGTTGAACAATTTATTATGCTTATTTTCTATATGTTTTTTGCATCCTTTTCTTTGTAGCCTGTGTTTCATTAGTGTACACAAGGGACTTTAATGCATTATTTCACTAGAATAAAGTTTGATTGTACGAGATAAAAAATCTAGGAATTTCATATCTTACCCAGGAGATGCTAAACGATTTTTTTTTTAATCAATTAAAGATGTTAGTAGTTGATATTGTATACGAATTCATTGCTTATTTTTTTCATTCTATATGTTTTGATGATTTTCAAACCCATTATTTCGCTAGAATAAAATTTGATTGTATGAGATAAAAAATCTGGGAATTTCATCTTACCCAAGAGATGCTAAACGATTTTTTTTATCGATTAAAGATTTTAGTAGTTGATATTGTATACGAATTCATTGCTTATTTTTTCATTGTAAATGTTTTTATGATTTCAAACCCATTATTTCACTAGAATAAAATTTGATTGTACGAGATTAAAAAATCTGGGAATTTCATGTCTTATCCCGGAGATGCTAAACGAAATTTTTTTATCAATTAAAGACGTTAATAGTTGATATTGTATACCAATTCATTGCTTATTTTTTCATTCTAAATGTTTTGATGATTTTTTCCATTTTTGAAGGCATTTACACCCATTTGTTTGCCATCTCTTACGTACTTGAACATTCAAGGAAATCCATTGGAGCAAAACTCAGTTAGTGACTTGTTAGATCTGCTCCGGGGATTCACTTGCTTGCGTTCATTGGAGGTAGATTTGATTTACGTTGTCATATTTTTTTATCCCTCAAAATTTCCTATGTTATTTATTTAGCTATTTATTTACATACTTTGTGATTGGTGTTTTGGCCTTTGATAATTTGACCAATTTTCAGGTTGATATTCCAGGTCCACTTGGACGAAGGGCCATTGATATTCTGGAATCTCTTCCAAACATTTCTGAGCTAAATGGTATCAATGCATCCAAAATATTGGAAACAGGAAAGCATGTGATTGATTCAATTCTTCTTCCTCGTCTTCCTGAATGGACTCCTGATGAGCCTCTTGCTGATCGTATTATAAATGCAATGTGGCAATATCTAATGACATATAGACTTGCAGATGAAGAAAAGCTAGATGAAACATCAGTATGGTATGACCTGCGTATAGTTTTACTCTATAATTTAATTTAGCACTTTCTTTTGATCAATAACCGCTTTTTTCTAATTTTTTGTTACATTTTATCAAGGTGGTTGGGTTTATGCTTTAATATTTTCATGCAACTTGAATCCTTGGATCAATGTTTGACTACTAAAATTTTTTGGTTTAGTATTTTAAATGGGATAAACAAATAGAAGTGTCACATGAATCATATTGCTTTTTCCCAATGATACACTACAAGAACTGCACATTCTTTTGGATATTTTTCAGGTATGTGATGGATGAGCTAGGTTCAGCTTTGCGGCATAGTGATGAGCCAAATTTCAGAGTGGCACCATTTCTGTTCATGCCAGAGGGCAATCTAGCATCAGCTGTGAGGTTATCTTCTATATTTTAATTGATATTTGTACTTTGATATGGAAGTCATATTTTCATGCTCTACAAATGTATCTCTCTACTATATAATTGTACTTCACATATTATTCAACACCTTTGGTGTAATAAAAGATCCTTTTATAAGTTTTGATTCTTATTTCTTCCTCATTGATTATCCTGCCTTCATTTTACCTACATGGTTTTTGTTAGAGAATTCTGTATTCTCTTCTTCCCCTCCCCATATTAAAACATGGACTTATATATTAAAATTAATCAAAGTAATAACTCTACATTTTCTCCAGCTATTCTATTCTATGGCCAACACAGAATGTTCAAAAAGGTGATGAGTGCACACGCAATTTTCTTCTCGGTATTGGGGAGGATAAACAACGTTCTGCCAGGCTTACTGCCTGGTTCCACACTCCAGAAGACTACTTTATCGATGTATTTCTCCCATTACTAAGATAGATTATCGTTCTGTTTTGTGTTTAAAGATCTACTATACAAATTTTCATGAAGTTTTGGAGCTAATTACTTTCCTGCTTTCAGGCATATGAGAAGCACCGTCAGAAATTGTTGTCCACAAGTCTAATACCTCCCACCTTTCAGTACTCTGAGACTCGAAGTATTCATCAACATTCTGGGCGTCCATTACTTGTTTACACAGATATACCTCACGTCGAGGAATACTTGACACATCCCGCATTTGTAATCAGTAAGTTGAATGCATGCAAGCTTGAACTTTCTCTCAATATTGCTTTTGTCCTTTGCTGCAGTTCATAATTAATGGTTAAATGTGACTTGGAACATATTGACTATTCATTTGAAGAGCCTAAATTGAATTTTCCTTGATTGATTTAACCTTTTTTCTGTCGGAAAATTCTGTTCGATTTTATTTTATGGTTGGTATCACGAATAAAATGGTATACTTTGTATTGTTGACCTTCTTGTTCAATGTTTGAATGCCTACAGCAAATGAACCAAAAGGTGCAGATATAATATGGACAAGTGTGCAGGTAGATGAGGACATGAAGAAAGCTACTGGAATTACGGACCAGCAATACATTAATCAATTTCCTTTTGAAGCATGTCTTGTTATGAAGCATCATTTAGCAGAGACAATTCAAAAGGTGATCATAGTTAACTAACATCTAAATGACTGACCTGTGCCACTGGCATGCAGCATTTATTTTCTTTCCAATTGAGGCTTTTTTAAAACCTTAGTTTTTTTTCTTGGGGTGATGATTTTGGTGGTTTACGTTGCTACAGGCACATGGATCTCCTCAATGGTTGCAGCCTACTTATAATCTTGAAACACACCTATCTCAACTTATTGGTGACTATTGTGTTCGCAAAAAGGAAGGACTAGACAATCTTTGGATCTTAAAACCCTGGAATATGGCCCGAACCATTGATACTACTGTAACTGATAATTTGCCTGCAATAATCCGGCTCATGGAAACTGGTCCCAAAATTTGCCAGAAGTATATTGAACAGCCTGCATTGTTCCAGGGAAAAAAGTTTGATCTCCGTTACATAGTACTGGTTCGGAGCATGCATCCTCTGGAGATATTCCTGTCAGATTGTTTCTGGGTACACTTATTCTTCCTTTGAGTTCGAAGAAAATTTCTCAAGCCTCTATTTTTTTTTTCTATTCTATTGAAAGATTCTAATGGAATTAGGTTTTACATTTCATTTTCAGGTTAGGATAGCCAACAACCTATATTCTTTGGCCAGAAGTAGTTTGTTTGAGTATGAAACTCATTTCACTGTTATGGTATGTCTCGAGTACCATTTTATTCAGCAACAAGAAGATTTTCAGATGAAAACTTGATTGAAATATTTAATATTTCATTGTTTTCCGTTTTCCGTTTTCCTTTTTCTATAGAAGTTTTAACATAGTCATTCCATGGATTACAGAATTATCGCGGAACCATAAATCATAAGAATGCTAGCGAATTTGTGAGGGAATTTGAGGAAGAACATCAAGGTAATAGATACTGCATTATGCTTATTCTCTGCCACTTTTAGGATGAGCATTGTCTACATTTGGAATGACTACTTACTACAAATTCCCATCCCTATATCTCTTTCAGTTAAATGGTTGGACATACACACAAGAATAAGGAAGATGATTCGTTCAGTATTTGAGGCAGCTGCTGTTGCTCATCCTGAGATGCACAGTCCAACATCAAGGGCAATGTATGGTGTAGATGTCATGTTGGACAGCACTTTCCAACCCAAGTTACTAGAGGTTTGTAAATGGAACGATGGTCCGGTTCCTACGTTCCTTTTAATCCTAGATAGAAATTTAATATTTGACATAATGAGTTGTGTAACATGCATTTTTTTTTTTTTTTATACAGGTGACTTACTGTCCGGATTGTACAAGAGCTTGCAAATATGACTTGGATATTGTTGTTGGAGAGGGAGGCGTTGCCAAAGGTTGTGATTTCTTCAACAATGTGTTTAGCTGTCTCTTTTTGAATGAAACTTTACAAGTTAGTCAATTGTAATTCAGTATTTCTGTGACCGTGTCCAAGCTTGAACAAAGTGTATAAATTGCGGTCTCGCTTGGTTTATCCTCGATTAGAATAATATCTGTCGCTTCGTTTGGTTTTTTATTTACCTTCGATGCAAACCAGTTTTTTTAAAGGCATATGTAAGTTTGGAGCACAATGGCGCACAATAACCCAATCAAATTACATCATTATGCATTTCTTCTCAACAAATAAAAAATAAAACCCTATTTGGAACTAGTTTGGAGCACAATGGCGCACAATAACTCAATCAAATTAGATCATGGTGCATTTCTTCTCAACAAACAAAAAATAAAACCCTATTTGGAACTACTTTATTTGGAACTACTTTATGTACATCGAATCTCTCTACAATAGTGGCATCTACGTATTCATTCAAGGTTGAGGTCAAATGCTCAATTGAATTGGTTATGTACCAAATTTGCCTGCAAGTGGAATTATTAAGCTCCATGTTCGGTGGCGTCTGCTGAGGTATATGATTGACTTCTTAGCGTTGAAAGTTTCCTTTGTAATTCAAGAGTTGACATCCGCTCAGCCTCCAGTGCCCGCTCAAGCTTTGTAATCATCATAATAAAAAGGTTTCAGCAGAAAAGGCCATATATTTGATAGCTGTTCGTATTTATTGCATTTCTGAATAATACCTTGGCAGCTCGGGTGCTCCATTCCCCTAAAATGGCTCTCAGTCTTTCATTCTCTTCAACGTACTGATCATAACAAGAATTGTAAGCACCTTGTAGTCGAAGCACATAACACCTTTTAATATTAGTAAAACCGGCTAGTTACCTGATTGTTGGTCGTGCGAAAATGTTGGATCTCTGACTCCCTTTCAGCAATCAAGGACCGAGCAAGCCTCAACTCAGATTGCACTTGATTCATCTGAAAATTTGTTAAGAGTCGTTTTAGTTTGTGAAGGTATGGAGTTGAATGATATGTGATGACTGCCTAAACTTGGGGACACTAACCATCAACATTTGCCGAAAGGATAAAATGACTAATAATCACTTCGAGACATTACAGAAACATTCATTTGGTAGTTTTAGTTGTCTGCACAGACAGACAGGAATTACCTCAGCAGAAAGTGTGCGTAACTCTTGATCACGAGCTGCTAGAAGATGGGCAAGGTCAACCTGTAAGATAAACAATTTATCACCAGAAAAAAATGAAGAGGTAGCAAGTAATATTTATTGACACAAGCCTAAATTTTTTTATTAGTCATGCTAGTTCATGAGTTTCTTAAGGTTAAGCTAAATTGCATTACAATTATGTATAAGTTATTTGGTTACAATTCAAGCTTGCTAGTATAGGCTTCAACTCAACTATAATCATTGCAATTAGACTCGTTGCCAAACTAATATTTCACTAGATTCTCAAGAAAATGGAGGAGCCATTTGGCTAAAAGTTAATTAAAAGAAGATTAACTACGTCCCTCAACTATTAATATCCCACCAAAGCTATTGCTAAACAAGAGCAAGGTCAAAATTCGACCGAGGTACAATTATATACTAAAAACATCCAAGATATAGACATAATAGGTATTACTATAAGCCTCAGACCATTGACTCGAGAATTCTACGAAGTTAAAAATTAAATTAGAAACCCACATGCGAGGAATTAAAAACAAAAAACCACCTAGGATAATTGTTGAGGTACCAAAAAGGAATTAAATAGTAAGTACCACTAAACCTATAATTGAAAAGACCTGTAGCAAGGTATAGAATTTCTGATGAAAAGCCTGGGCTATTAAATGCAACTTCCTTATATATTACAAATCATAGTAGCAACTTCGTTCTGATTTCTAACAATGCAAATTGGGTTAGACATCCTCAAGATGCGATTCAAGTTGGAACATCAGTACAATTTTTTTTGAAGTGAAAAGAAAAATAGTTGTTCTGGTGGTGGGGAATACAAAGAACTGTTTTATAGCAGGGAGGATTTTGAATGCTAATTGAATAAGTACAGAGTTAAATAGGCATTGACAGGATACTACTGGTTTACATCTCGATATGAATTCAGATTGAACTTCAAGTCTACTGAATCAGTAAAGATATTTGCTATTGCATAACTTGCTAATATCTCTGATTATAAACAATATTATACCCACACACAACCATGACACATGTCCATTGTAACTTGTAAGTGACAAAATATGAGAATTTATAAATTAAACATAATGGTAAAAATAAGGAAGGTTTTCTTATCTGTGTTAATTAATACCTGTGGTGTGCTCCGATCATCAGTTCGTTCATATTTGCTTAGAGACTCTTGCAATCGAAGAATCTGCAAGACCAAATGTCGATGAAGAGAAGAACTAATTAAATGAAATATCATCAGTGGAATGTCTACACTGCAAGTATCATTTAGAGCTCATATAATCAAATCGTAAATGAATGCTTCAATTTTTTGTATACCTCCTCGCTCAAAAAATGAAGATTTTCGCGCTGATATTGCAGCAAAGCCATTTGCTGATCAGAGAGCCTACCATCATGGTACCTATTGCATCAAGAATTCACAATCAAGAGTCCACAGTTTAATTTGAGCTTACTGACATGTTTGAATTTGTGTTACTGGCATAGTGTGATCTTAAAAATGGCAAGCATAACCCATGCATTCAGAAATACTATTTTGCTGAATAGTTTATTTATTATTTTTACTTTTGGGTTTGAAAATCAAACATGGATATTATGCTACGATGTAAATCATAAAAGAAACTAAATTACAAAATGTTTGCCTTAGACCCTCCAGAGAACTTGATGGTTGTAGTGGCGAATACAAGGACTTCAGAACATCAGGGTGTGAGTTTAATGAATTGTACTGGTGTATGTAGCCTGTTTGCACCAAAAATGTAGTTAAAGATAAAACTAGTACGGTTTCTACTATATACGAAGAGATCTTACAATTATAATCGATAGGTGGAATGGAATAAATTTTTCTAGAAATAAGTACATAAGTTTTATTATATAAATAAAATGTGTTTTCTACACAGAAATGTATTATTATGTAACTAAATTTATATTTTTTAAAGAATAATTAAATTCTTATTTTGATTTATTAGTGCTTCTATTTATTTTTTAAGAATTGTATATGCTTGCTTACAAGTAATTTTAATTAAAGTAGTCGATTTAATGAGTACTAATCAAATTTAATTTTTATTTACTTTTAAAAATTTAAATTTTTTGATTTCTCAATTTAAACTACTGTTACAATGAGTTTCCTTTTACGAATATCAATGTGTAATTTTCACATAGTATCATGTAATGAAACATTACTTCAATTTATAATGTTATATCTTTTTTAATTTGAACTACACAAAAAATTTAAAAGTAACCCCAACAAATACTAAGAATAGTGCAATAACTAAAATAAATATTCAATATCTTTTCAATTACATTCTTATATTAACCCAAATTAATAAAGAAAATAATGAAGCAAACGTATTAAAATATAAGTGATAGTAATGAAGAGGAAAATTAAACTAGCTAAAGCAGTTTGTAGCTTATAGTGTAGAACCTCCTAAAATAAACTACCTTGAGATACCAAACATTTTTGTGTTAATCAAATTAGTTTATAAGGTAGTATCTAGCTTATTGGCATTACTAAACACTTTTAGTCCCAACAATATAAACAAATCATAAATGAAATTTGTAGCTTCATCTCCCCCTCCTTCCCATAAAATTACATAACCTTACCAATATAAAGACTCATAAAACATCCCGCACATACTGCTTCAACTACCATAATAATCCTGCAGAATTTTAAATCAACCAAAATGAGAGTAGAGTAGTAAAAAAGCGAACAACTATTTTCCAGTCATTCGCAAGAGAAAAATGGCAGAGTGAAGAAATATGCCACATGGAGCAAGAGCTTGATGGTGAACAATTTCTTGTTATGTAAAAACCAAACCTTCGAATATATAAGAGTGATAATGTATGAGGAAATTATTGTAAGTTGTGAACAACAAAATTTCATTCAATCGTGGCCATGCCAGAATTTCAAGTGTGAACTCATCTAGACAAAAGGAACGGGACAGGGAGATAAATACATGCTATATGCTGTGATGTGTCCAACAGTTAAACTGCCAACCAAACTCTGTCCCATACTAAACATATATACTGCAGCTAGAAAATCTACAAATTGGAATATATTGAACCTCACTATCTAGATTACTAGATAAATCACTGTTAAAATGATACGGTTTTAAGTTTAGCATACTCATTTGACCAAACATGCCACAAAAGCCTCAATGTCTGTTCCCCGTACTTGGCACCTATTATTAATGACAAGATTCAGACTAAGGATGTCGTCCTTCATATTTAGAAGTTGCATACTCCTGTAATATTAGTTTTTTTAATTCAACTTAATCTAGCCTAGAAAAACGTATAAATGAACAAGTACAACCAAATGGAGAATATACCTCAATATTGCAGAGATTGACAGGAAACCAGTGTAAGGTTTCCAGACTATAACAAGTAGCATTGCAGCGGTTCCTGACATAAAATTGAATAGTTGGCAACACTCTCATTACAATTAGTAACTCAAACAATATAAACCATCCACCAAAAAATTTACGTTTTGGTGACATCATGACATACCCATCAATTGACATCATATATAAGTATACATACCATAAGCTGTAATGGAAAAGGGTATGCGGACAATAAATTTCAACTTCTGGCTGAAACTATAGTAGCCCTGAAAAACCATGTTGGTGATAAAAGAAAATACAATCAAGCATTAAACAACATCAAACATAACCAAAACTTTCAGAGATTTGAAGCAAATTTTGTAGTTGTAATTATATGTGTCTTATAGGTCTAATGCCATCGCAAAACTTTCAGAAACTATTGTGGCAACAAAATGTCAGTAAAAGAATTACCTGCAAGCGTATCTTCTGCACTTGATAAACCAGGTATTGTTGAAAGATTCCTGAAACAGCAAAAAATATGGCCATTAAATATAATAAAACTATATGCACAGAATATTGTGTAGAAGTTGAGGAAGCTTGTACTTATAATGCTTCGGAAAATTAAACTAACCTTTATTTAGCTAGAAGCAATTTTGTTAATTTTATACGTTAGCATTTATGAACATAATAAAAGTATATAAAGTCCAAAGTCTTGGTTCGCATTCTGAGTTTAGATTCTATTAGGTTCAACAAACCTCAATGATTATATTAAAATTTAACTTTCTGTATTGTACAGGGATCTGGTTTGGGCTCCTAAAAATCAATGCAGCAAACAGATGAATTGGGATTAACACTTTTTTCCTTGGGGGATGGGGTGTTTTAGATTGTACATTCTTGTTCATTTCCTCTTTCCCATGTCATCTTGTTGTAAAGTAGTCATCGAATTCATCAAGTACCACTCTTTATTTCTAAAATTTGTTGTTGGAAATCTCACGTTAACTAGAGATATAATCAAATTATATGATTGAGTTAGGTTTAAATCAACTATCTGAAATGGTACCAATGTCACCTACTATTAAACCACTCACAAATATCTAACCTCTGGTTCAAGAATCAAGATGTCCAATACTAGGCATGACATAATGTATTGACACTCCACATTGGCTACATATATAACTAAATTATATTATATAAGCAGGTGCAAACATAACCTTAAAAGTTAGTTTTGTAGTGTTGAGTTAGACATAAATCCACTTTTTAAGAGGTATCCACCCTCATATTCAAAATCTTGGACAAGATGGCTATAGTGAAAATTACTTGTGGAGCCAAACAATTGTCCTTATCACTAATTTCTCTCTCAAAATCCTTACTGTGCTATGTTTTATTTTGACCAATATATTTCCAAAACCATAAGTACAATTTTGCACCATATAAAACCAATCACCAGAAGAAAAAAACTAAATACAAACTATTAATTAATGTTGTTCATTAATTTAATCAACATTTGTCTGCACATGAAATTATTAAGTCAAACAAACCTCACCATGGCTATATTGAAAATCAGCTTTAACTAGTATAATACATAACAAAATCAGTATTCTACAGGGATCTGATTCGGGCTCCTGAAACATTAAGGTACTTAAAGTGAAGCATGCAACAAACAGTGATGAATCTCAGGCCTAACTTCTTCTATCATTAGGGGAGGAGGTGATTGCTTCAGATTGAACATTCTCATATTTATTTCCTCTCTCCCAGGAAATCTTTTAAAAAGTAGTATCAAATTCATTGCAACCACTCTTTATTTTTGGAAGGTTATTCATTCTCATGTTCAAATCATTGACAAAATGGTTATAATAAAAATTACTAGTGAAGTCATAAGTTTTTCTCCATATCACTAACTTCTTTATCAAAAAATCGTTTTATGTTTGATTTTCATCATAATACAATTGTATTGTACACCATATATAAAATCAATAGATCGAGAAAAAAGTGAACTACAACTACCCTCTAGCTAGTAGTAGCCATATCAACATAACAAGAAAATTCTGGCATTCTTCTGAAGATATCAGTGGAGACAAAAGCAGCAAAAGTGAGTGCAACGAGTAAAGAAAGACTGTTCAAACAAGCAGAGAGAACTGAAGACCCACAGCAAAAGGCATTCATTCAGCAACACATTCAGAAAGTGGGCTAGCTTATCCAGAGATAGCCAAGAAACCCTAACTGAGACAGTTCCATTCCAAACCTGTCAACAGCAAGAGAAGAACACCACAACTACAAAGCACGGGAGAGATGAGTCCTTGCACGGGAAGAAATATCCACTGAGCTCCAATGGCAAAAGCAGCATAACCTGCCTAAAATGGAAGCAACCAATAAAAACGCAATTCACACGACAACCAATGCTAAATTTGAATTCAATCAAAATCATCACAACATGTTGGGAAACGAGCCATTAGGAATTGAACTTGCCAATAGTATGCAATAGAAGACGCTGCCGATAACCCTCGCAGGCTTGCGGTGAGCGAAAAGGGGAGCTTCGTGCAGAATATCGAGAAAGCTACGCAAACGAAATCGAAGTATGTTGTTATGCGGGTGGAACTATGTAACAGAAAATGAAGAGTGATCGGAGTATTGTGCGCGAGCGACTCACAGAGCGTTATCCTCCGCCGATGTGGCTGGTGGAGAAGTGTGTCTGTCCGTCGCCATGACAGAGGAAAAGAGAAGAGAGGCTTCGATTCCAGGGTTCAGTCAGTCACGGAGGTTCTCTGATCCCCTGTTCGCCAAAACCAACTGAAACATTCTCGTATTTACCTAATACTAGTTTCTTTTTTTTTTTTTTAATAAATAAATAAATTGTTAATTATATTTCTTTCGTTTGCTTTATTTTCTTACTTGCTTAAATGAATAATTATGTTCTTTTTGTTCTATAGAGTTTTTCTGGTAGGTTAAGTACTGGTATGACAGATTTTCTAACATGATAATTTTTTTGCATTATTAGAATTAAGTGGAGTCTATCAAGTTATGAGATCAACTGCGTCATCTTTTCATGTCATATAGATAAGTTTAAAGAGTTATGTGATCTTTTTTTAAAAAAATAATACTTTTGAACATTTTCAATGTTAATTATTTTCTTATCTTTATTCGAAACCTAGTTTGTAGTAAATCATCAAAGATCTGACCTCTTTAAACTCCTCTAACTAATTAATGAGATATCCAATAGGAAAAAAAATCAAATAAAATACCAATATAATTTTCTTTACACTCTCGTTCTTGTTAGAACTAACTTTATACCGATTTAACAAAACAAACTCGGTGAAAACTTGACCACGATCTTAATTGATCGTGAAACTAATACGTATTATTACGGAATCATGCTTTATTTTCTTTGAACCATAGATTTTTTTTTTTCTTATTGAAAACCAAAGAAAATCGCTACATCTACTAACCTATTATTTCCCATTTGAACCAAAGTCCAGTTAACATAATAATAGTATTTCCCATCATAGAAGAAATGGAGCACTCTCCTCACCTTAGCCAGCCTCTGCTTCAAAATCTAGCATTTGTGTCGGGGTATATTTGGATAAATTTCTTCATGAAAATTTGTATACATAAACAAATTTTAACTATAGAAAAGATCATTTCATATTTGTTCTTATCTTTCTTTCATTAAAATCATTTTGTATAGACATACCCTAAATTTTAGTCAGTAATGCTCTCGTCTATGAAAAAAGTTTTTCACTTTAATCAATATCAAAATTTCAGTGAATGGAGATTTACAGAAAAGCTCCTTGAGTGTTTATTATTGTTGATTAATGTCAAACAATGTCCTTTTCGAAATTAATGTGTAGACCTTTTTTATAATAAGAAAATGGGCTTTTGATATTAGCAAACGAGCAGAAGTTTGGTATCCCCTCTAAGTGTTTATACATTACATATATTTTTTTCATTCCCTTTTTTGCCATTAATACACACATCATCAATTTTTGTGATAACTAACAATTATGATCATTATCATGTGTGTGATACACAATCCAGTCCATGATATTCTTAATGATTTACAACAACTTCTAGCTTATTTTATATCATGCCAACCCAACTAGGAGTAATTTTCATTATACATGACACGTACTTTTAATCACAAATACTAGCATCAGCTGCTCTAAACTTTGACGCATGACGAGCGAGGGGATAGACCAGGGACCATATTGTCACGCAATTTAGGCCACAACTGGATAAGAAGCACAAGTTGCAACACCTGAAAATGAACAATTAACATAATCAGTTCGTCTTAAATTTACAAACTCAGAATTTCAATTGTTCACTTCTTTTAAATTTGAAGTCCTTCACTGAGCAAATGATTGAGGTAATTTTAAGTTTAGTCATTTCTTGGGGCCGGGTCTGTAGGAGTTTTCTTATTTAGAACTGAGCTCTTATGGATACTCACCGCACATGTTCTTCCCCAACTCCATCTTGAAGTAGCCATTGTCACCCCAGTCTCCTCCCCATGAATTTTTAATGAGCCAATATGGTACACCATTTTCAACTCCATACCCAACAGCAAGAACAGCATGGTTCACATCCTGCCAAGCAAATCCGGATTTTGACATCACTTCAATTACCAAAATGAACGTGCAAGATACAAGGTAACTAGGAGAATTTGGAACACATCAAAACAATAATTAACAATTGAGATGCTAATAGTTGTAAGTATATGGTGCGTTACAAAAAACAACATACCATATATTGAATAGAAATTGTCACAAAGCATAAACTTGTAGCATAGCATTTTGTTTTGAAAATTTTATGACTTTTTTTACTTGACTTTCTAAAGCCTGGTAATCATTTGTAGGACTCACCTGGGGAGTGTTACCACAAGTGTCACTGGTGTAAACTCCTTTCTCATAGAATCGGAACCCACTAACCACCTGAAAGGCCACGCTAACTGGTCGAACAAATGCAACTGCATGTTTTAATTCATCCTCAGCACCCTGTAGTCAAAACATAGGATAAAAAAATTAAAAAATTTAATGTAAACACCATCCAGGCGTGAGACCAAGATAGAGTTGATTTCGCACTACAAGAAATTAATGCAGTAGTAAAAAAACTTAGTGACAAAAATTACATTTTCAACACTTATACTGATCACAATTATTTTCAAAGAAAAAGCAAGTTGTATTTGTCACTAATGTTAAACTATGAACATACAAATAAAAAAACTCCGACCCATTTTGAAGAAAAATCAGAGAAGTGAGTACCAAGGTGATATTGACGGAATCAAGGACTTGAATCCCAACATTTTCAGCTGAAAATTTGCAGACACCATCTTTTCCCGTGTATGGATATGCTTCCTCTGTCTCAAGCCCCCCATTGTATTTAATGTACTCAAAGGCTTGTGATGGCAACCCACCATTACAGCCAAAGTTGTTGAAAGCACCAGCACAATCCACTAGCTGCTGCTCAGAAAGGGAGATACTCTTTCCATGTGCTTGTGCATAGGCTGCTTCTAAAGCCCCAGTTGTGCTGCATTATGCAGATATCACGGTTAGAATCATGAGAAATTAGACGCTGTACCTTACTCATTGTTCATTATAAAGAGTGTTTCAGGGTCCCAAATTAACCTGAATGTCCAGCATGATCCGCAGCTGCCTTGATCTTTAACTGGGCTGACTATATTTTGTTGTCTCCAGTCTTTCTGTACACATGATCAATGGAATAAAAATCTGAGTAATGCTACACAATATCCTCTAAACATTGTGACTAAAGGTATTGAATAAAAAGATAACACACTTCATATCTCAAAAGCAAAACAAAAGTTCCAAGAGTTAAATATTTTTTCCATTAGTGAATAGAAGGAAAAAAAATAAAAAACAATATATCAAATTAGTTTTTCAAGTCACGAACATCAATCAATTTAGTCTTAGCATTAGAAATATGTTAATTTAGTATGATTGTGCTTCTAGTTTCTAACACTATTAACTGCCATAGGTACCGTTATCAATCATTTGTGTGCTGTGATAAAAAGGGATTGACAGTGAACACGAAACGTGTTGCTTAATTTGTGTCGTATGGAACAATACAATTAAGTAGAATTTTGAAAAAAGTACCGCTGGAGGAAGAACAGCATCGGTAAGCTTGTGGTTGCCTTTGAGAGTGGCAGAGCAATTTTGAGCAGCACCTAGTCTGTGTCTTTTGAACTCCTCCCAAGTCCAATCAGCAAAATCTGTTTCACAAGACAAATAAATAACGTCAAAACCTGCTTCAAACCAAAACCATTTCCCCTTCTCTCTTGGTTTTTCTTGCAACCAAAACCAAACTTGATCAGTCACATGAGATAAAAATATAACGTAAATGCTTGAAGACAGATATGGTTCATAGCTTGAAGACGAGAAGTACTAATAATTGTACTTGATGAACTGTGCTAAAACCATATTCACTTACTATTATTTCAGTATGATATTTATTATTTGATGAAGGAAAACACTAGAAGTTCACTCCATTTGGAGTAACTTGGAGTAAATGAAAAAAAAAAAATAGTTGAAAGAAAACAAATTTAAATTAAAAAGTCATAAATGTGGTAAATAATGATATGATGGAAAAGAAAGAAAGACACTCGCATTCTCTAGTAACTTAACCCTGCATTTTATCTAATGAGACTCATGTAAACCACACTTAAATTTCGATTTTCCAAACAATATAATAGAATGATATTTGAATTTCCTTTTAAACTCATTTAGTAATTTAGAAAGCATAAACAGTTGAACATGACAAAGAATAAGACAAAATATAAAATATGACATAATTATAATGCAATATATAAAACTGAAATAAAACAGAAAATTCAAATTAAAAAATTTAAACCAATTTAAAATATTTATTTTATATATTTATATAATTATTGTAATTCACACCTGGTACGAATGTCTAAAAATAAAGAAAAACTACAAAATACAATTAAAATATTTGAAGTAGTTGATGAATCATAGAAGTATCTATATTTTATTTTCAGGACTAGATAAGTAAGTATCTATATTAAATAAATATGTACTAAAAAACATATTAAAATTAAAATTAACATATGCATTAATATGTAAAATAATAAAAATTATAATACTAATGAAGTTCTAACTCAACAAAATAAGATAGCATAATAAAAGTGCACACAAAGAAGCATTATGTTTCCACTAATGTAAAACAAATATGATTTCGTGGCAGAGTGAGTTTAACAGTTCATCCCATTGGTCAGCTTTACCTATCAAACTCAACGAAGGGCACGAGTACACCAAGCAAACTTGGGTCTCTTCCAAAGAGTTTCCCCATAAGCCCTTTTAGGTGAGAAAACAATACGAAAAAAAAAATCAAATTTTTTATAAGTTAAAATTAGTTTATGTCTTAATTAAAAAATATATGATGGAGTTTCTAAAATTAATTAATGCATAAACTAATTTGGTGATGAAGAAACTAATTTTAATTTTTCCTTCCATTTTCTCTTTTAAGAAAACCTTATAAAAAATTCGTCTCTCGAACTGTTAGAGTTTGTCTCCACTAACTTTTAATTTAGGTACTACTTTTACAAATTTCGTTGCTAAACATTTTTGTATTGTAATTAAATGTAAAATAAAATTATATTGTGATTTTATTTATAAATTTTAGGATGATTATGCTAAACGATTTCTTGCGTTTAGGAAAAAACTAATATTTTTTTGTCTTACCACTCCAATCCAAATTTACGGATCCATTAATGACTCCGACGGATCACTCTATTAGTTCATCAAAAATAAAATAAAAAAATAGAATTGAATTAATATTTTAAATTTGAAATTAAAATATATGTTTCTGAGTAAATATTCAAAAGTATATTTGTTAATTTATTTTATAAATTTATCATCAGAATACAAATTGCTATTTTTTAGATTTAATTAACTTCTTTCGTAAACTTTTTAAGAATACTAAAATATGAACACTGAGTGAGTGGGAAGCAAAATTAGCTATGAGAAATGGATCAAATCTGATAAAAATCAAACGGAAAAACAAGAACTAGAGAAGAGTGAGTGACACATACGATTAACGGAGAGAGTGTAGGGCAAACGTTTCTTGTTGACGGAGCGGATGAATCTGAGGTTCTGCGAGAATATCTCGTACCTCTGCTTCATCTCTTCCTCGTTCCGGTACGTCTTCCGGAACCTCCCAACGAACCGCGCAAACAACACCGCTCTCCGGCACTGACCTATCACCTTAATCACCTCCCCCTCCACGTCCGACACCATCCGAATCGGATTCGCATCCTCCAGCCACGATCCACCCGCCACGGCGCACAATAGTACCGCCACCGCGCACCACACTACTGAAAACCGCGCCATGTTCGTTGGTTCTCTTTTACTGATCTCTCCCACTGTTGTGGAATCTCAAATGGAGATACCTCTATTTGTATTCATCAAATGTTAATTATCTAGGGACCACTCCACTACCCCTATCTTTGAATCTAAGATATTTTTAAATTTCCGTGGATAATATATATTTTAAGATAAATTATATCAATATAAATATTAAATATATAGATGGATATATAATATTACAAAATTCAGATTTGAAAAGTATTCAGGATCATGTTTCATTATGAAAATAAAATACTAAAATGATTCATAAATAGAAGATAAAAACATTGTTTAGTGAAATATTATTTTAATAATTAGGCATTATTCACGTAGGTATTATTTATTGATTTGTAGAAGGTGGATGATGTGTTCCCTGACGTGGTATTAGAGATATTATTTGCAGTCAGCATCATTGGTGGACCCAAATAACGTTTAAGTCGTAGAAGCAACTCCATTGGAGTAACGAAGCTTTGGCAAGTTATGGAAGATACCCATTGCTTCCATCACCGGATGAAGACAGTAATAAACTGTGGTAAGGTAACCGTCCAAGTGTGTGTGAAAAGGGTTCAATTTGAAGAATAGAGATAATCTATGCCCCTTTTGATCCTTGGTGCAATGAATCTGGACAAGAAAATTGGTTTTCAGAAGCTGAAACAAGTAGGGTAAAGTCATGCTCTTATCTTGATCAGCTTCGTTTTAACCAATTTCGTCCATACATTTTTTTAATGCCTTTTAATTTTTGGATTTTCAAAAACTTTCACTCATAGAAAGTTATTGCTAGAAACACATGAACTAATTCCTCTTTATCATTGATGATGATGGTAAGATTTGAGAAAATATCACTCATATTAAGAAGGAAACCTTGTTCATAATAATGGAAATATACTTCTTAGAGATACTATTCGCGTTAGAAAATAATTACATCTAAAAACAATTTATTTGATGCTATTTGTAATTCTTGGTTTAAATATGTTTTTAATCTATAATTTTACAAATATGTAATATTAGTTCTAATGAAAGTTTAATTACAAATTTAAGTAATTATAAACAATCTAAGTGATGTCATCTTAAGCATTGAAAACTGAATTTAAATATAAAAAAAATGTAATTAAAATATGATTTAGGTACCTAAAAACGTCATCAACTGTGAGATCAAAATTTGGGTTTGGGTAAGTCAAGAATATGAATGTAAAACACTCTTTTTCCATTTTTTTTCATTTTTTAGTAAATTTTAGTGAGAAAGAAATGTATACAATTTTTTAAAGATGGAAGAGTGCAAGAAGTTTTTATCTAACAAAAGATTAATCACACTATTATTTAAAATTTAATTTGATATTTTGTTATAATGTTATTTTGAATATATCACTTCAATATTATTTTTGATATATTTTTCTTCGATCAAGTGTTTTCTCTTAATTAAAATTTCTAAGTTCTGTATAAATTTTTATATTGTGGAAATTCTAATATTAGTCATTTCACACCAATTTTATGGATGAAAATAGAAGCAAACATGAAAATGACGTGAAGAAAACAAACTTTCATCTTTTGGAAATCCTTCAATTTGGATTGTGCTTATCGGATGAACAGCTTCCGGAAATAACATTTTTGGAACAAATTTTAAATCTTTTGGAAAACTTATTTTGCAACAATAATTTTTGTTATGAAATATTTTAAACTGAGTAATCTGTAAATAGTTAAAATTCAATTTCAAATTTTATATTTCCAAATGCATTCTAGAAGTTTTATTATAATTTTTTTCTAAATATCGTCAGAACATATAATTTAAAAGTTTTTGAAATACATCCTAAATAATAGTTTTAGATTTTAAAAAATTATCTTCCTTATCCCACTCTAATAGGGAGGTGAAGAAGAAATTATGAACGTGTAAAAAACAAAAGCCCAACTTGAATCAAGGTCCGTTGTGTATCTTTTCGGTGACAAATTCTTTCTCCACCCCCGTACCCTCTTCCTGCACCCCCATATAATTTTTTTATTCCATAACTACCCTTCATGAAATTACATAAATACTCTTATCATTTTTTGAAATTGTGAACCAAATGGAGGTGCATCCGGTTCTCATTTTAAAAAAATACAAACCGGACGACCTCATCCGATTCTCAACCCAGCAGATCGGAAAATCTTCAAATTCACCGTCGACAGCTCTCCAAATCCCAAATCAACTACTTTAATCATCAATATCACCTACTAATTGCTAATAAACATCACAAATTGGTTACCTAATGCTTTTATGAAGGATTAATTGAAAGATTTTGAATAACGAACGGAAGTCGCGAATGGCTTACCTAAACCGGACGAAGGTTCTCTTAACCGGATGACTAGCTAACGAAACGGCTGAAGGAAGTATTTGGC
>Ga0099824_1001540_pt1 | contig 32606 bp, 23 predicted proteins | sample SiratrowhiteBW_FD_76837 | JGI IMG/M metagenome (GOLD analysis project Ga0099824, IMG submission 76837) | Root nodule microbial communities of legume samples collected from California, USA - Siratro white BW | ecosystem: Host-associated > Plants > Roots > Nodule | place: USA: California... | reverse complement strand
GTTTCAGCAGAATTTACTTGTTTTCTGTAATTTGGGAGGCATGCATTCATTTTAAATTATTGCATCGAAATTCATGTCCTAGTTTGAATTGTTGACTTTTTCAACTCACGCCCTAGCTGTATTTTAATGTTTACCTCCCGTATCCAAATCTAAACGGCTGAATATCAACTGTATACCGAATTTTATTCTTTGTTATTTCATATTCGAATTTCCAAGTATCAATATTTCACCCTTTGATTAAAGTTATAACAATTTTTTAAAACATAAGCTTTTATGTTTTAGTTATTAAGCAGTATATGTTAAGGTAAAAAGAAGAAAGACGAGTTTAGTCTATGAAACTGTGATTTATATTTTGCCGATAAGAATATAATCAATTATTAAAAAATAAATAAAAATAGGTAGTCCGGTACATAATAGGTGAGCACATGGGTTACTGTGAGATTGATTGGCACCACTTCCTGTAGAAGGAAGACCCTGGACTTATTCTGCCTAGCACCTGTTTAAATGTTCCTACTGTTTCACTATTTTCATACTTAAATGGTTTCTGCAGGCAGTTCATGTTGCTGCACAATATGGACAGACAGCTTTCTTAAATCACATTGTAGCAAAGTACCATGCCGATTTTGATGTGCCTGATAATGATGGCAGGAGTCCTCTTCACTGGTATGCCATGAGGCTTTTGATTGCTATGTTTAATTAAGAAACCGTATTTTGATAATGACTTGGTTGTCAATGTCATGGTCCGAAATTTGCATCTTTCTTTTGCTTTTAATGCACTCATAAATTTGGGCTAAACTGTATATTTTCCTGTAAACTAATTATTTTTATGGAGTTTTTTGACCAATGAATAACCCCTGCGCTTCAAAGAGTTTTGAAGTACTTTAGGTACGTAATGTGTTGTGCCAAATCGTTGAAGTTCACCCTAAATGATTTGATTTGTTTCTAATAATTATGGTTGCATATTCAGCAAATCCATTAAAGAAGTTGAGTTTTTTTCCTTCGTTTTTTTTACTTCTTAATTCTCATGTACAGGGCCGCATATAAGGGATTTGCTGACACAATAAGATTGCTTCTATTTAGAGATGCATGCCAAGGAAGACAAGATAAAGATGGTATGTGTAGTTAGCACTTAATTTCCTTTACATTTTTTAAAAGTTCTCCAATTATATATTCCTTATTCCATAAGGTCTCTTGTCTCTATAGTTTTAAGTATGGTCAAGAGCAGTCCAACATAGACTCTAATAAGCATAAACATATTTGAAATCATTCTGTCGTGTCGTATGCTGTGATTAGCCATCACATTGGAGGGCATTGCATGTTATATGTGATTATATTTTTGGTAATAAGTACTAGACAAGTTTGCATGAGTAATACTATATTAGATTGAAAAGGATTTAATTATTATTATGTATTACTATGCATATGATGTACATAATGATTTCATGATCTTGATGTTACTGTTTCAATGGGTTTGGATGCTGGTTTGAAATCTAAGATGCTTGAGACCTGCCTATAGTTTCAAGACTTGTTTGGGGTACATATTTTAGTGCTTTTATGACTATTTTGTATGTTAGACATTTGACAAAATAGTCATAAAAGTTGACTGCTATTTTTAATTAATACAGCAGATTAAGTATTTTTGGTAATACTTTTGAAACAGGTTAATTTTTCCATTAGGTTATGTTGATATTTTTTTTTTACATGATGATACTCAATAAAACTGGTTCAGGTTGTACACCGTTGCACTGGGCTGCATTAAGAGGAAATGCAGAGGCATGCGCTGTGCTTGTACATGCAGGCACAAAGGAAGAATTGATGGTGAAGGACAATGCTGGACACACACCTGTACAACTTGCATATGATAAAGGTCATCGACATGTCGCTCCTTTCCTTGTACGTAACATTATATTAATGAGGCTGTTGGTCGTGTAATATTTTAAGAACATTCTTGACAGGACTTGTAGTAATTGATAAGCATTTTTTAAATTTAGTTTTGCTAAGTGCTGGAGAGTGCTGAAATTACAGTTCTATTTTAAAAATAATGAGGGGAAAACTAGATAACATGGTCATAATGATGTCAATACCATTTCATTAGCCAACTGTTCAAAAAGCTTAAGCTGTTGTGTCAAAATACGGGAATAGTTTTTTGTACTTAATTAACAAACAAGTTTTATGTTTATTTAAACTCAAGTGGAACTATTAATTGTTTGGAATATTTCCTGTGTTTTCTAAAACATGAAAAAAGCAATCAAGGGCAAAAAGAAAATGTTATTTTACATGAATGTAACATCCAAAGTTTTGAATAGTTTAATGTACAAAGAATGTGAATATTGTTTAAACTTGAATAACAATCTCTAATACTTATGCTAATATTGAATTACTTTCCAACTAAGTATTGTTGAGTATTCTTTTTTGCTAAAAGCTCACCTACTAATTATTAGATATTAGGTGGTTTTGATATTTAGGGTGTCTTTGGAAAAGTTTATTTATGATTTATTTGGATTTATCTTTTGAAGAAGTACTCGCATAAGTGTTTGAGAGTACTTATTCTTAGAATTTGGGCTTAGGATTAATTCTACAAAGCTGGTACGCTGAGGACATCCTAACGAAGGACTAATAGGCTATATTTTATTCGATATAGATTGTCGGAACTCAACACCCCCACATGCCTGATACTACACATCTCGAGCATGGACAAATGTGGGTTATCCAACGACAACACCCCTGCATGTGTAGGAATAGACATCTACAGCATATAAAAATATGGAAGACTCAATAACGAATCTAGGATAGACTCTAATCTCATTTTACTATTTGGACTTTGGGGACTGACTCTAGTAGACTGAATTGAATTGTAAGTGAAGACTGCTTAAGCTTTCTAAGGCAAGGATTATATTGTCATATGTCAGTCGAAATCAAATACTTATGAAAATAGCTTATGATATGTTGATACAACTTATTTTAATACGCCTTCTAGGACAGCTTATGGAAACAATATAGCCAAATTTCCTCTTCAATGATACACCAATTTACACACGAGCGCTTATACGATAAAAACGATTCAATGAACACTAAGTCAAATCACTGTACCAATCAGGGTGCTAGTTATTTCTTAATATTCAGGCTCTTTTGAATGTTAAAAAATAATGTGTTGTAAGTTATTGAAAATATGCATTCAGTAGTCTTATAGACTTATAAGTCGTGTAGAAGTAATGCTAATGTCCTGTAGGCTGACGCCTGATCTAGGCTGTCAAGATTGTGATTTTTCATGTAGGATTGCACGATCCTGTGTATGATTTCTGCTGCTTCTCCTATTCCATACTTGAGTCCAAGCAGGATACCCGCCTAGCAGTGTTGTTAAAGTCGCAATTCACTTATGAAATCATGTAATCCTATGTGCCATGCATCCTCCTGTTTGCCAAGTTGTTGCTTGGATCATTCACAAGTGGGATTCTGATCTTCCATGTGCAATCATGGGATCATTGATCTCCAGCAAGTTAGAAGCAGGGCCAAAACACCCGTTTTGAAAAGCCTAAAAACTCTTCATTCCAGTTTTTATTTCATGTCCATTTCCTTTGTGACCTGCCCTGGCAAGCTTCTTCTCTTTCATTTGGTCTGTTGGATCTCCACCCTGCACTGCTACTACTGCCTAGGCCCTACTGCTGATTGGGCCTCTGTTTGTAAACTTTGTTTTGCGAACTATTGTGTAAAGTGTGACTTTGCCACTGCTCCCTAGGCTTCTCTGATTTGTTTCTCCCTTTTCTGGTTTTTAAATTAAATTTCTTTTTCTGTTCATCTGTTCTCATATCTCTTCTCTGATTTACCATTTTTGGAATGGGCATAACTGTATTTTTATTTGTTACAAATGGGTGTAACTTCATAAGTATATGATATATAATTATAATTATTCTGGGAATCAGACTATAACTTTTAAAATGGTTATATTTATATTATATAATTTTTCTCTTTTGAATGGTCCTAAGTGTTTCTCTTTATCTTTTTTTATTATTAATCATCATAATATATTATAGTTATTGTTAAATGTATATTATTGCAGTTATTGTTGGAGATTCCACTTCAATTAAAGATATTATCAAATTATAGTGTATAAGTGGTGTGCAAATAGTATAATATTTGATCTACTTTCTAAGATGCTATTGGAACCTATCCTACTCTATCTGACCATTACTCGACCACTCATTAGTATCTATTCCCATACTTGAGATGTTTAGTACTCGGCATGAGACGGTATGTTAGAAATTCTACATCGACTAAAGATATGATCAAATTATAGTACAAGTGGGTGTAAATCTCACCTTACAAATCGGTTTTATAAGGTTGAGTTAGATTTAAAGCTATCTTGCAAATTTTAAATTTACGCTTGTTTGAAGTTGTAATTTAGAAGAGGTTATTTTCTTTATATATGCTGTTTTTTTGCATATATGTTATATATGAGTTTAATTTTGCATTTTTGGTTAGAACATAGGATCTTACCATCTGAGTTACTTGTTTTCTTCCCCATCCCGATCCTAAGTTGTATCTCAAGTTAACAACATTGCTGCCTAGTAGGATCAGATTAGGATCATCCTGGAAACTGATAAACATGTGGGATTGGCCCTTACCAGCTAATTTGGGACCTAAGTTCCTTGTTGGATTTTTGCAACCTGGTTTGGAGAAAAAGTTTTTGTTGCTTTTACCATTTTTGAGTTGCTGACCCACAATTTTGTGAGTTGAGCCCAGATGATCAAAACCCAATTTGGTGTTTCTTTAAGCCCCAAAATCGCATTTCTCTTCACTTGATAGCATTTCTCTCTCATTTGTTTCAACATTTGAAGTTTTGAACCCCTCTCTCTGCATTCTCAATTTTGTTGACTTCTATTTTTTTGTTCCTTTTTCTTTTGGTTGTAAGTTCTATGGTCCCGTTTTGATCAGGATGTAAAACAGTCTTATTCAATACTTTTCTATACTCTTGACTGACAGAGTATTTAGCGATAGTGGCACTTTGAGTTTCTTTACTCATCTGAAGTTAGTTTGGTAAACTATGGGATGGGAGTATGTTTTATATGGTTGAAATCGATAAATTAATTTGAGAGCAACAATGCTGTTACCCTAAACCATCAAATTTTACTTCTGTAAAGTGTTTCGGAATTAGTGACTTGTTGCACTTTGTTTATGCAGTTATACTCTTATTGGCTCTATAACTGATTAGTGTTACATTTTTGCAGGCAAATCAACAACGGGCTCATAGAAACTACTGGAAAGGGAAACTTTGTAGTGGGGTGGCGACGAATATTGGTTATGCTCCCATCTTATTGTGTGTTCTGATCTTTCTCATGATCCTCTTCATCAACTCAGTTATCCTTGGTACTAAAAATTGTACACCAATTTGCAATACCACACTGCCACACATGCACTCATTAATCGTTACTTGAGCTTTTTGTGATGTCTCAACTTCAATGAATCTTTTCCACTAATGTCAGCTCCTAACCTTGGAAAGATTACCGCTTTTGTTGGACTTTGGGCGTGGATAGCACTTTCTCTAGAAGCTGCTGCCCTGATTATGTTCTATAGGTGTAGTAGGTAATCTTCTGTTCATGTATTCTTTCTGCTTTAGTGTTTGCTATGGTAATATAAACATGTTTTCTTTCTTTGTATTTCTGTTATATCATATGCCTTCTACTGAAGCATGCATGTTCTCATCTTGTGATTGCTTCAATAAAATTCTATAGGAACTCAGCTAAGACTTTAGGACCAAAACATGACTAGTGTTTCATTTTCTGTGTTCAAGTCATGTTTGAATGCCTTCACTGAAGAATTGTACAATATATTGAAATGAATAAAATTCATTTCTGTTTCTGTTAGTCTTCTTATTATAGTTCTTAAGATAAATAAAAGAGACAATATATTTCAGAGGGCTTGATCACACCTCTCTTATGTTCTTATATTTATATTGATAGAATTTTGATAAAATGAGTAGAGAGAAGAGCAAAGATAAAAAAACCCAAACTAGAGTCTTAGAAAAAGAGATAGGTACAACATATAGCAGTTTTTTTATGCAACTACTTACTACCTATATTTAATACCTATTCTAATACTCCCCCTCAAGCTAGAGCATACAAATTGTATGTACCTAGGTTCGAACAACTAAATTCAATCCGAGGTTCCCTTGAGGATTTTGTTAACACATTTGTAAGTTGATCATTGGATCTGACAAACTTAGTACAGATTTCCTTGGACAAAAACCTTTTCCAAATAAAATGACAATCAATTTCTCTGTGCTTAGTCTTCTTATGGAACATTGGATTGGAAGCAATGTGGAAAGTAGCTTGGTTGTCATTATACATCTTCATCTGTTGAATCTCACAGAAGTTAAGTTCTTGAAGTAATTGTTTCACCCATACAAGTTCACAAGTTAAGAGGTGTCATTACCCTATATTCAACTTGGACAGTTGACCGAGCAACTACATTTTGTTTCTTACTTTTCCAAGAAATAATATTTCCTCCAAGGAAAACATAATATCTTGTAGTAGAGCATCTATCAGTAGGGGATCCTACCCAATTAGCATCACAATACCTAGGAGGTTTCTCCATGTAGACTTCCTCTTCTTGATCTCCATGAAGAAAAGCATTTTCAATATCCGGTTGATGAAGTGGCCAATGACGAATAGCTACCATGGCAAAGAAAACAAACAATTAGGATAATGTTCTTCCAATGACAATATAATGGCACCAAGCAACAAAGTACGAGCAATCTCAACCAAGTCTCTATTTTCCTCTCTTCAATACCAATTGGCCAGTTGTAAAATGCATGTGTGAACTTAAAACTACATAGAAATTAGAGGTGAAGTACTCTTTGGCATTGTAACTTCTTAAAATTTTAATTACTTGGCCAAATTGATTTTTGATTTCGCTAAAAAAGGATGTAAAGATAAACAACGGTTCAAAATAATCTTTCTTAAGATAAACCGAAGTACATTTGGAGCATTCATCAATGAAAGTAACAAAATCCTAAAACCGAAAGATGAGAGATGACTTTGTCTCCAAATATCAGAATGAATGATAGGAAAAGTAGAATTACATCTTGATTCAGGCTTTTTAGGAAAAGAAGATCTAACATGTCTCCTAGCTGACATGACTCGCATTCTAATGTCTGAAGACTACTTGGCTCAAGGATTACTATTTTTAATTTTGACAAGTGAGGATGTCCTAAACGATTATGTAAAAGTTTAGGAGATGGAGATGCAAAACAAGACACATATGGACTAGCTCCAAAATCATATAAACATCTAGATTCATGTCTTTCTCCAGTCAGTCGCCCCGTATGACATTTTGTATTACAAAGCAATTGGCATCAAAGGTTATTGAATAATTTGAAGACTTGGTTAATTGACTTAAAGAAATAAGATTGAAAGGGCAAGCGGGAACAAAATGAGGAGATTTTAGATTTAAGAAAGGAGAAAGGGAAACTTGACCAACCCTTTGGAGGAAACTTTAGAACCATTGGCTAAAGTTACGAAATGAGGATCTTTTGGAAAAGAAAGGGATGAGACCAAAGATGTATTATAATAAATGTAATCAAAAGTACCTGAGTCAATTATCCATGGACTTTAACTTTCCACGGACTGTGAGATGGAAGTTATGGCTAGGAGCTTGCAAATGATTGTGCCAAATTATTTGATTTCAACCTTAGATATTCTCGGTATTCTTCATCAAAGAATTTGGGATCAACAACTTCTACTTTAGAGACATTGGCTATCTTGTTAGGAAAGCCATGCAAAGAAAAGCAGTTCCTTGAACGTGACCCATTCTCTTATAGTACGTGCATTGAGGACGTCTGCTACCACCACGACCTCCTCTAGCATTGTGTCTTCTTCCACGTGCGAAAACCCGAAGAAGTTGTGCTGTGAAGCTTTCCATGGCATAGAGGATCATCACCATATAAAATTTGATCTCTAACATGTTCAATGTTTGGATGTATGGCACGGAGGATCATCACCATATAAAATTTGTCCAACTTCTTGATCTCGTCTAATGACTCAACCTCTAAGAACATCTTCAATTCCTAAACAACAGATTGAGCTTCACTAATAAAAGGACATAATGTCATGATCTGTTTGTTGAAGAGAGGAAAACTTATTTGCAGAGTCGTAAAGGCAGTGAATATCATTTGCAAAAATATTTTGATCCTTTTTCCGAAAGGAGTTGAATGTTTTAAGCGATCTAAGAGTGCCCAATAAATTGGGCTCCACATATTGCCACAGTAACGCACAAGGCTGAAAATCATTTCTCTTCCACTGTCAGCTTTATTAGATGGCACATTACTCCCGTTTTGTTCGAGGTGTTCGTGGAAACTATGGCCAAGTAACCAAAGTTCAATTGAGGCAGAACAAGAGAGATAATTTTTTCCATTTAGTTTTTCAGAAGTAATGGTAGAATTTCTAGAGAAGGAGACAGCAGGTCTATAAGACATTTTCGTTGGAGGAGACCAACAGGGAAGAAACAACCAATAAGAAACAAATAGAGAACCCTAGGATTGTCCTTCAACCATGCCAGAAATGAAGAACTAGCGGTCAGAAATGGAGACGAGGAGGTTCAGTGAGAATGAACCCGATGAAGAAAGTGACTCGTGAACAGAGCTTATATAACCAAATCAGTTGTTTGTGAATGCAGAGGCGTTCAGTCAAATGAATCTCCACCATTGGGTTTGAGAAGACATGTTTAGTTAGAATTTCAGTGTAAAACACGTTGAATGTCTGTTGATGGTCTCCATGTTGGTTTTTTTTTTTAAATTTTTTTAAACAGAGCAGCTGCTGCCTTTTCATCCATAGCTTCTATAGCAAAGTGGCCATCCTGCAATGCGTAATCCTGTAATGACAGTTTACTGGAAATCTTCTGGGTGATGGGACTGTAACTACTATTTAACATTACTGGATATAAAATGAAGGAAAGTAGGAGCCAATATGAAAAAAAAAAATGAATACAAAATATGAATTTCTATTGAGTTCAAAATCGCTAAATGTTTATTGATAGTATAAATTCTTTTGTAACTTTGCCAGATCTGAATTTGGGAAGAGCTTCTCTGTCTGCATTGAATTTTTTAATGGGGAGATAATTATTGTTCCTGCTTTGTTTTGTTGTCATATATTGTGTTATTTTTTTTACTGTCCATATTCATGATAGCAAAATATATGTTTGCTATAACATGTCCTGACTACTGAAATCTCAAAAAACATAAAAAATGAAATGAGATTTTGGAGTTTAATTCTAAAGTTCATTCAACACTACTTTATTTAATTTTCGATCTTATGCAGCAAAGATCCCGGTTATATAAAACGGCTGGGAGATTTGGGTACTCAAAGTGATACAGAGGTATGCAGTCCATTTGTAGTTGTTGTCTTATAAAATGTTGCTTTTGAGTGATGATCGTTTTGAAGAAAAGACTTGCACGTGCGAACCAGATTTTATAAATGGAAACTATCATTTCGTGGGTCCTCCTTTTTTGTTAATGGCATTGTGGTAGTATGTTGGGGCCATAAACATACGCATATTTCTATTATACTATATTTGTTGTAACTTTGATAATTACTTGGTTTTATTTCAGTAGACAATGTATGTGTCACTTGATTGTGTTGCATGTGAGGGAACACACGACTTCATGCAACTCCCTTAGATTTTAGTGGAGCAGTGACTAGAAAATATGATTATTATATCTTTAATATGAATCATGTTTTACTTTAATATAGGCTCATTTACTTTATTTTGTAAAATCTCAGTTTAATGTTTTATATTTGCAGGATCCTTTATTGAATATTGATCTGAATAGTTCCTCTGTTTGGATGGGAAATTGGTCTCAACTTTGCCCTACCTGCAAGGTTTACGTGATATTCTTTGTAGTATTTAAAGTTTCTAATTTTGACATTTCACATACATTTATGTTTTACTTTATTATATTCTCAGAATAAGTTATCACTTATCAGGTTTTCTCGAATTGTATCATCAGATAATAAGACCTGTCCGATCTAAGCATTGCCCTACTTGTAAGCGATGTGTGGAACAGTTCGACCACCACTGTCCATGGATATCTAACTGTGTTGGGAAGGTAAGGAGTTTTGTGCTATCTGAATTGTTACCCACGAAATCATAAGTGCATTATGATGAATTTCTTTTATTTTCAGTTTATGGAAATGTGATAAATCAATAAGATTCTTTCATTCCTCAGTATATTATTTGATTTGGAAATAAGTTTCATTTCTTGACTTTCTGGTCAAACCGAGAGCTGTTTTTCTTAATCTTAGTCTATATATGCTTCCAACCTTATTTTCATACTTGGCATGCATCTTGCAGAGGAACAAAAGAGATTTCTTTATTTTTATCTGCCTGGGAACTTTGACTTCTTCCGTTTCTGCTGCCGTTGCAGTTCAAAGTATGTCTTGAAGAACTCTTCTACACCATTCTACATATTGAAAATTGCATAATTTATATTTTTACTTGAAATATATAACGGCCTTGTTTTCTATGACAGGAATTTGGACATCTACACCAACATTACTTGCAGGAGAAACGTGGATGCATTTTGTGGTAGTAAGGCATCCAGGTTTAGTTGTGTTTTTGGTGATGGACGCAGTTATTTTCATTGCGGCTACAACATTGACAATAACCCAGACTTCCATGGTGATTGCTTAATCCCTACTCGTGTTGCCTCCCCTCCCCTCTCCCCTCTCCCCCCTCCCCTCTCCCCCCTCCGCAAATAATATTAATCTGTATGAGCAAATATATTAGGGAAAATTACTAAGAAGAATTATTATAAATATTTATTAATGAACATCTACCAAGAAGGCAATATAACCTCCTTTTGTTAGAATGACAATACTTTCTGATCAAACTTGGTAACTTACCGTAAATAGTAGGGAAACTCTCCACAGGCCCAATTCTCCCACAAATGGCTAGATTTCGCTCCTTTTTAGCTTCTTTTATTATTATTTATTGCCAACATGACTTGTTTTTTGTTAAACTCTAGGGAAGAGAGGAATATTAACTGAGACGTGTGTTTTTGAGACAACACGACTGCTTTGTTTATATTGAGAAAAAATAATCAATACAATAAATAAGGGAGATTTGATGTCCTCTAATAAAAAATATGATAAAGGAATAAATGAAAAAGTTCCTAATAATACATATATAATCTATATATTCTTGATTATATGGGATGAACTCCTTAGTCCTATAATTATAACACTCCTCAATCTGGAGCATTTAGATCTTATGTGTCTAGTTTGTTGCAAATATGATTGATCCCAGTCCTCTTAGAGACTTGGTGAATATGTTAGCCTACTATTGATTAAAGTTGACAAATCTAGTGATGTCTCAAGATTCTAGTTTTTCTCTTATGAAATGACAATGTACCTCAATTTATTTGGTCCTTTCATGAAAGACAAGATTAGAGGTAATTTGTAATGAGTCTTGGTTGTCACATGCAAGGTGCATTTGGGAACTTTCTTCAACTTTAAGCTCTTTGAGGAGTTGTTTTAACCATATGGACTTACAAGTGCCTAATGCCATTAACTTGTATCTTGCTTACGCATTTGACCTCACCATAATATTTTGTTTCTTACTTTTCCCTAATATTAAATTACCTCCAACAACAACACAATACTGGGAAGTGAAGCGTCTATTGCTTGGTGATCCTACCCAGACTAGGTCAAAATACCCAATAATTTGAGTATTTCCCTTATCTTCATAAATGAATACTTTACAACCATTGTTATTCCTGAAGCCTTTCACTGTTTCATCCATACGGGTTAATAATGTGCTTCTAATTAGCAATCCTGTCCTTCGGTACTGGTTGGTGTTCCCGCTTTTGGATCCATATTTTCTTTGACAATGGTATTTCATCTTAACTTGTAATGTTAAACTCTTGAAAGTTTATCTGTTCTTTTATAGAGGTTCTATTTTCGCATTCTCCTTAACATTTACTTGTTCACCAATTCTGTGTTACTTCTGTATTTTGCTGCTCAATTTTTTCTCTGTAAGTTTACCTTCTACGTTACTCTTCCCTGTGTTGCTTTCTTGTCCCTTGAGGATTAAACATATTGGTTACTTCTAACCTGCTCATTATTATTAATACTAAACATAGAATAGCCAGTGGTGCATCTTGATCCTCTTTTTATTTAGGAAATAATAGTGTCATTTCGGAGAAAGAGACAAGTTTCCCTATGCGGGAGCCCACCATATCATATGCTGGAATTCAAATGTTCCTTGTATTTTTGTTTACCTTTCTCCAAAATTGAAAAGTCATCTTTAGGAAAAGGTTAGACGTGAATGGTATTTTTCCTTAATAGTTTGCATCGTTCCTTCAGTTCAGCAACTTGTACTCCATATCATAATTGTTGTTTACTAGCATCTGTAACATTCAGGTTCTAACTTTCTGTTACTCCAATACCTTTATGATAGTAACTGGAAAGTTTTTCGTGTTTGTATATTGTAATGCAGATTGCTCGAAATGTGACCACAAATGAACTAGCAAATTCTTCCCGCTATGATTATCTTCGTGGTCCTGATGGGCGGTTCAGAAACCCATATAACCATGGTTGTTGGAAGAATTGTGCTGATTTCATATCTCTGGGATATACAAATGATGATGAAATCGCTTGGCCTCGATTACAGCAGGTGGCAACTTGAACATTCTCCCTGTGTCTATGCATCCTTTGTTCTATTCTCACATAGTTTTAATTCGTAGATATGTAGAAGATAGTAATTTTCGGCTGGGTGTTCATTCACTGACACATGTACATTTTATTAGAGAGCACAAAGAAATAAAACATTTTTTCTTTTGGGCTATCAGAAGATAACAATATTTGTTACCCTCAAGTGCAGTTGTGCTATTGTTTGGTGGGATATCCATTACTATAGAAGGAAGTACATTTAAAGGACTGAAACAAATTTCTTTTGATTTTAATAGTATGCTTGGCATGGATGAAAATGGGTTGGTGTAAAATGTGGAAATGGCACTGAATTTTGACAGTGCAGGTCTTGAGCATTGGACTTAACAACAGCACTGTTTAGCCTTTCCTTTTACAGGTGGGATTTATTTGATGGTAAGCGATGGGACTTATCTTCTGAGAAGGGTTTTCGTCCCTAGTCTCTTCTGTGACCAAAATCTTCCTGGCTATTCACACACACACACACACATTATATGTATATATATATTTAAAAAGGAAAATTATGCAAGTCTCACGAATGACTTCATAGTCTTTTTCCAACAAATCATGGATTAGATGAACCTAATTTTGTGCTAATGACTGACACTTTGTTTTAGTTTATTGGTATGAAAACGACAGAAAGGAAAAGCTATACATATTCTTAGGAAATTTCTTAGTATGGTTGAATGAAAACAACAAAGGCAAGCCACTAATTTATTGATGTCAAACAAGAGTGGGGAAAGAGCGGTTTAAGAGAATTGATGTTGTTAGTGGCAAAATATTAAATGTGACTAATAATTCAAAAAATAATAATAATAATAATAATAATAATAATGATAATAATAATAATAATAATAATAATAATAATAATCAACAAGAAGTAAATACAAATAGTGGAACAACAACCACCAACAGTTGAGTACAATATAGACGTTGTTAGTTTGATTTCAGACCCACAGTAGTGACACCAATTAGTTGGTTATGATGACAACTTGAATGGACTCAATTCTACCATTCTCTACCATCCTTAAATTAGGTGCAGGAACATCAAGTAAAAGGTATCATTGGGTAATATATTACGATTAGAAAATAATCTTATATGAATATTTAATGAATGTCAAAATTTTGCTTATACCTATACTACGAATCTCGAGAATGATAACTTAAATAATGGTATCTCAAATGCAACTTTGAAAGTGTTAAAGCAAATAATGGATCATAATAATTTTGAGATAATAGATAGGTTTGTTTCAAAGAATAGTAGGTCATTTTTCATACCAAACAACCACAAAAATAATTTAATATATAAGAATTTGTCACATTTTCAGTAGAAATAGTGAAATATTTTACTCATTGCATCAGTTGTGAAAGATTCACTACAATCTTTTTTTAACTAACTACAATCCTTTTTAACTAATTCTTGTGTTATTAAATCATTTTATCATATAAGAAATTTCATCTAGTCAACATACTACTTTTGATATTTTACTTCAAATTGGTGATCCATTTTTTTATTAAACATAATCTCAACAAATAAAAGCATTGAGATTAAATTTCAAATTTATGTATTACTTTTCTAGCTATGATATACATAAATATAAAATGACTAACGTAAATTAGAAAAATTGAGCAAAATGTCAAATTTTGATGAAACATCATAAACTCCAAGGGGATAAAAACATTTGTTTGTTTAATTTAAAGTTAGTTTCTTTTTTAATCCTTTTGATCACTTGAATAAATTTGCCTGTATAAACTGAGCCTTAACTTGTCCAGAAACTGAACTTCAACTCGACTTTCTTTTTGCCAAGAGGGGCTTATGAATTATTTTGAGTTAAAGGACGCCCCCTTATCCATCTAAACTTGTTCTCGATGATACCACTTTTAGAGAATTTCCTTTCCTTTATCACATTATACATATTTTCATTATCAATCTCAAGAAATTATCTTAAACTCTGTATACTTGGAATTTTCACAGATTTTACCAACAATATTTACAAGAGAATATTGAGACAAGATAATCATCAGTGAGTGTGAATCTCCTAAGAGAGTATTCAAATTACAATGAATGAGTGTATTTGTATTTAAGTTGGGTTTAAATAACTAGATTTGGTGGCCAAACCTATTTTTGAACAAGTTTAATATAAAAGTCTAAGTGTATCCCTTTTATAAATAAAAACCCTTTAGCCTCAGAATTATTCTTTCGTGAATTGTCTTAAATCTGCTGTATTAAGATTATCCTAAACTATCACTAGATAATTGAATGAAATTAGAAACTTAATAACATTATCAACTGTTAGTTGAAGCTATCTTTAGTTTTTTTGGCTTCTTGTGTTGTTGAATCATCATATTCTAGATAACGTGTAAACAATATATATTGACTCTAAATGATAGGACAACGCAAAATTGCTTCAAAAAATTTTCTGCGTTGTGAAAATAATCTATAAATTATAAAAATATACAAGGAGAACAAAATGCTGCCTTTTTTTTCATTGTAGTTTTACAAACCAGTTCAATCAGCGACTCTAACTTTCTAACCGAGGATGAAGAGCATTGAATAACGACGTAGTGAGAAATGTATTATTCGACGCACGCTAGCCTAAACAAAAATTATCTAGATAGTGGATCTTATTAGCTGTCAAAGCAATTTCTCTTATTGAATAGGATTATAGCAGTAAAGTAAACAACAGGAGTGAATGTCTCCATAAGCAATACCAGGCAGTAGAATAAACATCAGCTCTGCTGGATACCACTAGGCCATGACTGATTTTTAACAGGCTTCAGAATAGCTTCAACTTTTGATAGAGCCTCTTCGTCAATTCCAGAAGTTCCAAGTTCTCTTGCAGCAGCAACATTTTCCTCCACCTATTTTGTTATATTGTCCCAGTTAGAACAAACAAGACAGTAACATAAACTCTTTTTAAGACTTTTTTTGAATTCCATCAATACACCAAGATAATATGGTATTATACGACAAAAAGACGTATAATCAAATAACAAACGGCAACAGTTTGCAGTGCTGCCATTAATTAGAGCCAGGAAATTTCGTTAGTGTGTATTTTACTCATGCAGTACTGTCCATTAACTTACAGTATCAGATAATAAGACAATGCATTAGCATATACATTTATGCTCAATATTGGGTTTTTATTTATTTAGTTGGTGGGTGAGAAAAGGACAGATGAAAAAACAGTAGTTACTTTACAGAGGAAGATTGTCACATATTTCAATGAACACAACAAGAAGAAAGGTGAGACCAAGCCATACAAAAGCTCTAGAGCAAACAGCTTTCATGCATTATCTACAAAATTCAATAGATTTTCACAGTAAAGATATATACAAATAAATAAGGAAATTCAGGAAGACTAAGAAATCGAACCTGTTCAACGGATTTCATGCCTACAAGCACTGATGAGATTTCCTTATTCAACAAGCTGTATTGCAACGCTAACTTAGAAATGTTTTTTCCCTTTTCTTTACAATGAGCGGCAGCAGCTTGACATGCAGACTGCAAAGTTCCAAATACAGAGTGGTAAAAGAAAGATCAAACTAATTAAATACAGAGTGGTAGTAGCCAATACTAAGATCCGTTCATAAGGATATTGCACAAAGTCAGGATTTTTCTTCCAATATGATAACTTATTCGTCTTCGTTCTTTCTATGTCATATTTTTATATCTTAATTTCTAATGCTTTATTTCTTTTCAGCCGAACTGGGTCACTTTCTTTCAAAAGAAATTCAATCATAAAAACAAACTTTAGGCAAATGATGGGATGGGGGTACTAATATATTGTAGCTTCGTAATCAAACTCAACAATGACTTGGTTTAAGAGAACATTGGGCTATGAATCATGACCACTTATCCTTTATTTCCTCTTATCTCTCATTCAAGGTTCTTTCGTAACTGAAAATAGTGATAAGATTTCATTTTCACCCCTTTTCAGTTCTACATGTCAAAAAATGCATCTTGTAAACTAATTCAACATCAGGCGAGGAAGAAAAATAAGGGTGTAACTGAAACAAAAAACTAACACTATCTTTCAAACTTTGAAAGGGACAATTAAATTGAAACAAATGGAGAGGGAGTAGTGTGTGATGTGAAACGAATTAGGGTTGAATGAGAAATATGAGTATCTGAGAGAGGGTTAAATATGCAGAGTGAAATTGCAGACCTTGAGTTGGGGAGAAGCTGGATGCCATTGAGGAGGGCCATCTTGAGTGAGAAGCCCCATAGAGAGAGGAGAAGCATTGATAATGGCAACCCCTTTGGCCTTCAAATAGGGTATCAAATCCCCCAAGCTGGAGTCATTCACAGAGTAATGGCAATACGAAAGCACCACATCGAGCGTCCCAGGCGGAACCCTATCAAGCACGTAACTGAAAATCCCCAGAGGAAGCCCCGTTATGCCGATCAAACGCGTCTTCCCCGCCTCCTTCAGTTTCACCAGCGCCGGAATCGTCTCATGCACAACCTACCAAACAATCAATCAATCAATCACTTCCATAAAACGCAGGAAGCTGAACGAGAAACGACATTAACCTGGTCTAGAGAACCGAACTCGATATCGTGGCACTGGAGAATGTCCACGTAGTCAAGCTGCAACCTCTCCAAGCTCTCTTCCACGCTCCTCGTCACTCTCTCCGCGCTGAAATCAAAACCCTCCTTGTAGCGTCCGCATTTGGTCGCCACAACGTAGGAGCTCCGAGGAGCTTCCAGAGCCTTCAGCGCCTTCCCCAGCACTTTCTCCGACAGTGTCCCTCCGTAATACCTTCAATTTTTCACACAAAATCAATATATATGTATGTAGGTATGTATGTATGCATGGGAGAATGTAATGGGAGCGTACGGAGAAGTGTCGAAGAAGTTGATGCCGGATTGAAAGGCGAGGCGAACGGAGGCGTTGGCCTGTTCCTGAGAAACTGTGCCGAAGACATTGCCCAACGGAGAAGCTCCGAACCCGACAGAGCTCACTTTCAGTCCGGTTCTACCAAGCTCACGTAACTCCATTTTCTCTCTCTCTCTGAAACACACACTTTTCTCTCTGTTTCTTGCATCGTAGAGGAAGGGGTGATTTCCATTTATGAATTTGGAAGAAACTTGTGGATTGGACCCACCGGCCGTAATTTTTCTTAGTGGACGGGATTTTTTCCGGTAGGGTTAGCTACATTCGGTAAAAAACGTATATTTCACTATTTTCTTTTTATTACAGCAAAAATAATTATTTTCTTCGTATAATTTTTTTTAATTCGTTATTTTTTAAAAAATTTATTAATTCAAAGTAATTAAATATGTGTTTGGTTTTTGTAATTGTCGTAAAAGAAAAAAAATTAACGACTAACTTCGACGAAATTAATAAGTATTTCAAATTTAAAAAAAAAAAAAACTAACGATCAGACAAACTAAAATTATTGTACTAAAATTGTAACTTTTTTATTATACTAAAAATAGAATATATTAATTTAATAGTTTAGTCTCTTTCACCCGTATACTTTCTTCTATCACTTCCCATTCAAAATCATCAAATTACTCCGATCATATTATTCTCATAATCTATACCTAATCCAAAACTATATAATATAGATGATTACTCACCTTTTATTCTAAGATAAGCGAGGTTCTTTTAAGGGTACTTTAGAAAATGAACTACATCTAAGGTGTAAAATAAAGTGTCCAATTGTTCTAAGGATCAAACTAAACTACCTTCTAGCCCTTTCTTTTTGCGCCGTGAAACTCTTATCTGCACCTCCTAAAAAATATATCCTCAAACATTTTTAAAACTTCTTTGCACCCGAGAACAAATGAATTTGTTGGTGAGAATGATGGTGGCCTAGAGTTGGTAAATATTTATATGAAAATTTTATTAAAGATCCTATCAATCGTTGTCTTCATCTTTCATGGACCAATTTCAATATTTACTCATGGGATCAAAATTCTTCTTCAAATTTTAAAGGGAATATGATCAAGTGTGACATGAAGAATGTTACTGGTGAAATTTTTTAAATAAACTACTTATTTTAACTAAATTTATTACAAGTTAAACTAAATTATGAATTTTCTTTATCTAATAAGTCGGATTTCTTATTTGTTTAATATCTATTTTATATGTCTAAAATTTATAGGATTTTCTTTATTCCAAAGGAAAAAGAGAGAATTATATAACAGAATGTTTATACAAAAACTTTAAGATGGAAAGTATCTACCACTTTTAGAGAGAGAGATTCATCACTCCAAAATATACAATATTTTCTAATGACTAGTTTTCTCTATATTTCAATCCATTAGATACAAAATTCTCGTTTAAAATCCTAAATTCTCTAAACATTATTCAAGTTATTTTCATCCCTCAAGTTGTTGCCTAATGATTAATTTCATAAGTTAGTTCTATCTTTCCAAACAAATGTTTTGATTTATCTAAATAAGATAAAAGAAAGAGGTCTTTCATCGTTAAACATATAATTTAATACACAAAAAAATCATATAAAATAATTAAAACATAAATATAATTATACAAATAGTTTAATACTGTATGATAGAAATATAATAGAAAAATAATCTTAAGGATATAATTTCAGTGTGAATGGAAATCCATAAAATATAATATTTATCATTTTATATTTTTACTTTAAATATTTATTTTCTTACAAAAAAATTAAATAATAATAAAAATTAATTATATAATAATAATTAATAATCGATTATATATTATTATAATGGATTGTGTACCTTTATTATATATAATCTATTAAGTTTTCGTTTTAAATATACGTTATTACATCGAGATTGACAACTCATATTAATTAGATCCTTAAAAATTTAATTACGTACAGCTTAATAAAAAAAGGAGCAGTTTATGATAGAGCTGACAAATTCCAAGGCTAGATTATGTACACATGTGGAAAGTTTCAAAAATCAAATGGCAAATTATGTCTTTAATGAAGCAAATTTGATTATTATTATAGGCTCCATCTACTGAAGAGATAAATTAGTATTTTATTAATTATTCTGGGAAGATAAGATCTTCACCATTTCCCTTATTAAATTACAACCATAGACTGAAACCTCAGCTCCATGCCACACAGTGCGCATACATAGAAAAAATAAAATAAAAAAATCCTTAAGAAAATGTCTGAGAAGGGTGGTGTTGTTGGATCCTGATCCAGTGCTCGTGCGACTGCTTTTCTTAATTTGTGGACAACTATAAATTACTTAACAATGTGCTTTTAAAAATAATATGGTAAGTAAAAAAGATAATCTTTTATAATAATAAAGAAAAAATATAAAAATAAAATAGTAGATAGAAAGTGTAGATTTGTCAGAGTTGTAAAACATCATTAACCTCATGATTTTGGCAAGTGTTTATTAACATCTTCATTTATGACAAAGTGATAGCCATAAGCTTCATTTCACTGGTTAGATTTACATGGGTTAAAAATACTTCGAAACAAAAATATTTAAATGCAAGTATTTTCTTTAGAAAAAAATTACTAACGATTAAAATTGTCACAAACGTTAGTACATATGCACTTTAGGATAATGCTACAAAATATTTTCGCATATACAGAATTTTATATTTGAGAAAATATAATCTCTTAAACAATTTGACTTCTTGATAGAATATACCAAAATCTCTTAAAGTAATTATCAATATATGAAACAAATTTTTAGGGATAATATTAGAGAATTTTTATAAATTGATAGTGTTTTCTTATGTTTTAATCAGATTTTCTTTTACCACTCTTAAGATCACATCTGTAATATAGATATTACACTCGAGGTTAGTGGATAATAATTTTTTTTTCAAACTTTTTTACTTACCTCTTAGTTTTATCATATATGTTTAATTTGAGAAAATTGACTTCCAAAATCTCTAAGTCATGATCATTTTTCATGATAGAGATATTTTTAGAATAGGTTCATAAATACAAAATCAATCTTACTGAAATGAAGTTATTTTCTATCTTTAGAACTTATTGTTACTTCATTATCCAATATATCATCTGAAACACTTTCAATAAGGTTGTTGCTTTAAAGTTCTTTTTTTCCGATTTTTGCATATCAATAAATTTCTTTAAGCATCCTCTCATGCCTCCATTCTTCTTGAGGCCAACCACATTTCTTTGTGTCCTCTCATGCCATATTTTAGCATTTGAAAATCCTCTCTTTCAACTTTGATTTATCATAATTTTGTCTCTTACTAAACTTAGTTTTATTTTATCTATATTTCATCATCATTAAAGCATTCACTTGCTTGGAACATTCCATCCTTTCTTCGTCACTTTTAGTTTTGGATTTTGTTTAAGAACAATTCTAGAACATCTTCGAGGGATACCTTTTGTTAGTATTGTTGTTGATTATGTTAATGATGATTTATCATACAAATTAAGTAAAATATGAAGTAGAATTTTTTCGAGCTCATTTTTAACTATTGATTTCACACTTATGGCATAATGTAGCCATAAAAAAACCAATTTCTTAAAGTATAAAGATGAATTTATTAAAAGATTCTTCATATACATGTTTCCATACACATGAATTGATAGATATATCAACCCTTACCAATCTAAAGGGACATTACTATACTATTGTCGGTGTCAATAATTGTTTTTCTTCCTTTCGAACGACAAAGTATAACCATTTCAATATTGAACACGGTTTGATTGATATTCCCGTTTCAATGGGCCACACTGTATCTCGGAAGACAAGTTTTTCACCGCCACACATGCTACTAGGGAATTGGCTAAAATCTTCTAAAGTCAATGGAAACTGTTGCATTTCACAAAAATTGGGAAACTGTGCTGTATGAATCATTAAGCTTATAAATCATATTTGAAAGTTGCAATCAACGAAATGTTTATTCATGATGAATATTTAACCACGTTAGGCTTTCGTTTTTTGTTAATTAATAGCTGATGATGCGTTGTCCAACAAGCTCTTGTCAATGGCCTTTTTTGTTGCGATTGCAAATGATCTTTGACTGAAAAAACGATAGACTCGAAAGGCGCCAAGGAAGTGAGTTAACGAATCAAAGCAAATATACGTACCTTGAGGCTTTGGACACGATGACAGGGACCACATGATGATCCTTGTTTTTAAGCTCTTGATCAGGGATTTCAATGACTAGTTGGTGAAGAACACCCCAAAGTCCACAAAGGAACAGAAGTTGGGACACTGCTTTGTCATTTTGAAGGCAACATCTAAATATAAAATGAGTTGTATCTATGTTCCTTGATTGAAAATATTAGGCTTCCACACGGTTGTCCAAGGACCATAAAACCCGTGAGCATGATAGTGCAACTGTTCTATAAGATGGGATACAGTAAGGCCAAGTAGGACAAAGGTTGTCACAACCACGAAATATATAAGCTGCTGCTTCTAGGGCATAGTACCCTCACTTAACAAGGACCTGCAATATACACTGAATACTGCAATATCTGTTGATGAGTAAGTTTCTTATCTTCACCAACTTTCTCATAAAGATCCTTAATTATAGTCCTCAAGTGCATGTACATTTACCAAAAGAATATTGTAATTGATACTATATAGGGTGTTGTGATCTGGGGATATGGGGATTTTTTTTCTTACATATATTGGGTTTAGGGAACACTGATAACATAAATCTCCAACTAGTTGAAATTAAAGTACCAAAGTACCTTAAGCTGACTATTGACTTTTCTTTCGGAATATTACCTCTATCTCTTTTGATTGCAGAATTGGTTTCCTTATGGAGATCTCATCCATGAGAGAATTACCTGATATGGTAAGAATTAATGTGTGTGTGTGTATAAGGTAAAATAACTTTTTGCTCTCTAATTATAGTTGATGGAGGATCATTTCTAGATAGGTTGGAACTATTTAACACCTGGTGAGTTAAAATCTAGCATTTGGTTGGAAATTAAATAAGAGATATCTAATATATAGTAACCAGTAAAATACTTGAATCTTTTTCTGGATAGAGCTTGGTTGTTTAAATGTCTTTCATGAAAGGTTTTTATATATATATATATATATATATGATGTTTTCTGATCTAGAAGCAGCAGGAGATAATGGAGGACCCTAATTTTCTCCGTCAGTGGCACTTTGGTTCTGTTGATGACCATAACTTACTGCCAATAGCTGCGGCTTTTGGAGAGACTTTTCAACATCATGCAATTACTTATCCAGAAGCTTCCATGGAAACTACACTTATTGATATTGAAAGACCAACAAAACATCATAAAAACATCAGCTGGAATGCCAACAAAAGTGCTGCTCAAACATCAGATACACAATTTGTTTCTTTCCCAAATCTTCTTTCGTTTATGGATTCCAATCACATAAGTCCATTGGGATCAGTGAAGGCCAATGAGATGGCTTGTCCTATAACCACTAGCACAACTTCTCTGGACACTATCTCTCAAGGAATCTTGGGGAATCATAACTATCTCTTTAAGGCCTGCCAAGAGACCAAAAAGATTGGAAGACGTACTAAAATTTCTCATCCTCAAGATCACATCATAGCTGAAAGGAAGCGAAGAGAGAAGCTCAGCCAGCGGTTCATTGCCTTATCTGCCCTTGTTCCTGGACTACAGAAGGTATAAAATATATCAATGTAAATGCCTTTCTGTGCTTCTCATTTCACTGTATATGCTGTACACATTGAACAAAATATTAGTCCTTGAAATTATGACTGTTATGATTTTTAGTTCTTAGATAACTTTAGTCCATAAAATTTGAAAAGACTAACTTGATAGCAAATTTAAAGATCAACTAGTACACATAAATTCAAAGATTAAACCACAAGTGTAGATAATTTTAAGGATTAAACTGTTTATTAATTAACTCTTACTAGATGTGTATTTGTTAAACAAGTAGGCATACCTAGCGTTACTATTTTGTGTCCATTCTGTGTGCTTCTATCACATGCATTGATCACATTTTTCAATCAGACGGACAAAGCTTCTATTCTTGGAGATGCTATCAACTACTTGAAGCAATTGCAAGAGAAAGTAAAGGCTCTTGAGGAGGAACGAAACATGAAGAAAACTGTGGAGTCTGTGGTAATTGTGAAGAAATCTCAACTATCCAATGATGGTAACAACTCTTCTTCAGAATATGATGGTCCATTATATGACGAAACAATTCCTGAAATTGAAGCAAGATTTTGTGAGAGAAATGTCCTCATAAGAGTTCACTGTGAAAAGACCAAAGGAGTTGTGGAAAAAACAATCCATGAAATTGAGAATCTCCATCTGAAAGTCACCAACAGCAATGCCATGACATTTGGGAGATGTGCCATTGATATAACAATTATTGCTCAGGTAATAATTTTTGTTTAATTGATATCTATGCATCAGTTTTCATAATTATTTGCACTAAACTGTAATTTTCTTTGAATATGGTAAATTATATTTCTGCTACATATAGATGGATATGGAATTTTGCATGGGAGTGAAGGATGTAGTGAGAAACCTGCGCTCAGCTTTTACATCTTTCATGTGAGGACGTCTCTTAGTTCACATCAAAACCAACTTCAGAAGCATAAGAAAAATAGGAGTTATACGGTCAACTATGTACCAGTTACTTGTTCATGACTTGTGTAATGTCTGTGATCTACTTCAACCATATTCTCTTTTTGCATGGTCAACTCGTTGACCATGTTAATGCTACCCAGCTGTTTCAGGTTTCAACTGTTACTATACAGCTGCTTAGCCATTTTTTTTTGGGCAGGAGGTTGAAAAGTTCAACCGATCTGTTTTATGTACCCAAATCTGATATTTCCTTTGATTTTAAACAAAATGTGATTGGTAAAAGTTGTAAAGAATTTGAATACGGTTTGCATGTGTTACAAATTGAAACCTCATGGATGAAAAGAAATATTACTACTGATATTGCGAAAGAAATTAATTTATGATTACATGGCAGAAAGTACCACACGTCAAATTTAATTTTAGTTCATGAACTTTACTGGTGTGATATACATGTACCTACACTCTTATTACCTTAAAATAATACACTTTTTAAGAATATATGTGATTGTATGTAAGTAGAGAAGTTACAAAGTTATCTTTGATCATATTTATGTATTTTATTATATAAAGAATTTATTTTTATTTGTTAAAAGTTATATACATAGTTAATATTTCCATTTGATCCTTAATTAATTATATATATATATATATATATATATATATATCTTTCTTCGGACACCCATTCAACCATTCATAATTAAAATTAGACAGAAAATTGAAATTTCAATCTTTATGATTTTAACACGGAGTGAAGCAGAATGGTGCTGAAGTCTGTGGTTCCATTGTGCCTTCGTATCTTTTGTCATATGTTTCGTGATTAAAATTTACATAGCATTTAAGGATGTTTCATAGCACCCTTTAGAACTATCATATTCTCATTTTACCCTAATTCACACATGGTTTGTTAAGGAGAGAGTAAGTGAGAGAAAAAAACAAAGAACAAGCGAAAAAATAAGAAACTATGTATTGTCCGATTTAAGAAAAATAGTAAAATTAAGAAAGAGAAAAAACAATAACAATATACTATTTTAAAAATTATATATATTGATTATATTAATGTATAAAAGTAAAGTAAATTGAGTCACAAAATACAGTTGATAATTGACAATATTGTAATATATACGGATTATGTGAACTTTGATCCTCTCTCACTTAATGTCCATTTGTAGTTCCAAAAAATAAATAACTAGGTCGTATATTTTCTTGATATTTCAACATCTTAACATTTCAATTTAATTAAATAAAAAAGTTATTCTAAATTAATTTAATGACTTATTGAAACAGACAGAATTACAACTGTAATCGTGAAGACGACCATTGTAATAACAATCATTATTACATGTGTAATATTTTTTAATAATCTTGGTCGATGTTGATAACCTCTCTCTCAACAAAGAGACTATCACCATAGAAGAATCGAAAAATAAAGGAGATAAAGACATGGTGAGTAGAAGCATAAACATTGAGTAAAGATGACTACTAAAAGATACAGAGAAGAGAAAGTTCATAAAATTGGCTCTAAGGGATTTCAAACAAAAACCGCAAAGTAAAAATATGAGAGGCAAAATGCTTTTAAATAGAGGCATTCAATGTGTTTTCTCCGGAAGAGCACATCTTTCGTCATATACAGCATAATCTAAAGGTAAAAAATAGCCATTACTATTTGTTATGCAGTGTCAAATACTCAAATGGGTTATGAGTATCTTAAGGATTAACGAAATAAGATTGTGAATTAGTACAAAAGACCCATATTGTAGTATCTTTCATTCATGGTCATCAGCAGTAATGGATGACACCGAAAATTTAAAATGCTATTTTTAAGACAAAAAAATCTACTATGAACAAAGAGAAGCATTACAGAAGGTCCTTATTTAAAAGAAACAGCAACTAAATTTTCCTGGTCACACTTGTTTTCTGATGAAGTCTATACCCTTCTGGATGCTTTCTGCTAACTCTTTCTTTGCTTTTTCCAACCCAATCCTGTAAAGCATTACACAGCAAAAGTTTTACTTTCTGTTCTGCTTACTGTATCCAAGAAAATAGGGAATAGATTCATAAACTATGATACCTTTCATATTCGTTGAGGGGGCCTAGTTGAAATACCTCTTCTGCTCCAGCACGACCCAGACGTACCTTGGTTGCAAAGAAGGGAAGTTCCGTAACCTATCAAAGACATATGATACTGTTAAACAAGTCTAAAAGACAAGATAAAGAACACGTGCAAGGAAAAGGAAGTTAAAATGGAACCTGAGAATCAACAAAAGCACACTCCACCACCCCAGCTTCTCCTTTTAAGCCACGGAGGCATGCGTCCGCAAACTTGGCAGCTGCATATGCCTACACAACCAGGAGTGAGATTTCAACTTTGCTTGTTTATCTACTACGACACAATTGACACTTGATTGAAAATATATGTGTAGAAATATGAAGATAAAGTTGATAAACTATTAACCATTGATAGTGTTGCCGAACCAGCCCCAGCTTTTGCCTGTAACATGAATAATAATTGTTAATAGATTAGGATGATCATTCCATCACAACCAAATATAGACCAGGAAATAACAAAAATTATTTTAGATTTCTAAGGTCATGTCATGGATATGGAAACATGGTTGAGCAGTAGCGATATGTGTTAGGATACAAAATAACTTCTCTTATTAGCCATTCTTTTACAGCTGAACTATTGCTATTAGTCATTATTTTACAGATAACAAGTTTGTTATTTTTCAGTTAGTTCTAGTTTGTTGGTACCTGTTTAAAAGAGGACTTTTCACTTTCTTTCAATGATAAGTACTATTCTACTATATACTTCTCTGTGTTGTTCTCTCTTTTCTGATAATAGTATGCACTATTTTTTTGGGTATATTCACTTGTTTGAAAATCTTAACTAAAAAATGATATAGTCAAGTGTATATTCTCCTCTCATTGTCAAACAATGTTTGGGTATTTTCCCTTGTTTGAACATCTAAAGCAAATTCATATGGTCTAGTTTATACGCTCCTTTTATTATCGCATTCATTATTTGGGTATCTTCACTTGTTTAAACATCTAAAGCAAAATTGATAGGGTCAAGTGTAGTCTCCTGCGATGATGAAGGAAATTGGAGCAATTGCACCGATCTTGTAATGTCTTAGGCTCATAGCACCTTAGACAACTTACAGTCGCAGCATCATTTCATATTTTTCTCTAACCTCTATTAATATTTCACAGTTAATACCTGGCATTAGGCAGTTGCATAAAAATTGACATTGAGGCTATCAGTCATCAACTTAGAAATGACCATAGGAGCAAGCACATACGTGTATGCCTATAAATTATCAATATATTATATGCAATGAATCTTATGAATTATCCCTCTTCCACTACATTTACATGTTGGAGCTATAGATCCAAATGACAGTACCTCCACAACTTCAGTTCCACCATTTTGAATGCGATTTGTCAGGTATTCAGTTTCTTCTGCAGTGAAGCTACTGGGAGGCTTAACCTGTTAAACCAAGTTCGAAGAAGTTTCAAGACCTGTTTATTCTATAATATTTTTTAAATTAAGGGAGTATTCTCTACAAGACCTGTGACAAAAGAGGTAAAATTGTGACCCCAGCATGACCTCCCACCACTGGAACATCAACCTCTCTTGGATCCACTCCAAGTACCTCTGCCTGCAAGAAGAAAACATGGCCGGACATAAACCAGCCTGTATTCATACAATTCCAGCATATACTATAAAAATCTCACACTTAACCCATTGTAATACTTTTCAAAACCATATAAACAAACTAATTCAATCCAACAGTTAACTCCAAATTTGATTATACTTTTAGCTTGTAGTCTCCTAGATAATTTATTTCTACAGCACAGCACGAAGGAAATTTAAATGAGTTATAGGCTGTTTGAATAAGAAGAGAAAGAAAGGATTACCACAAAAGTGTTTGCCCTCACAACGTCAAGGGCTGTAACACCCAATAGTCGCTTTGGATCGTATGTACCGGCTTTCTTGAAAACCTCTGCAGCAATAGCAACTGTGGAATTCACGGGATTACTGATCAAGTTGACAATTGCATTGGGACAGCACTTGGCAATTCCTTCACTAAGGGTCCTCACAATTCCAGCATTTATTTTAAATAAATCATCCCTTGTCATCCCAGGTTTCCTTGGCACCCCAGCAGGTATGATTACCAAGTCCATGCCAGTGAGTGCATTCTCGAGTTGTGGCTGTCCCAGAAAGCCACGAACCTGAAATCCAAAAAAAAAAAAAAACACGGATTATTTAAAAAAATAGCATCTAAACATCGTTAAGTTCCATCATCAAAATTTTGTCAACAAAACAATTCCTTGATCCTTAAAAGAAAACCCCCCTCAAAAAAATCTCCATCAGTACCAAAGGGGAAAACAATTGTAACTAGCCTCAAGCATTAGCACCAAAACTACAACTCAGTCTTGTGTAACAATTGAATTGTCAATGAATAATTCAATGAGAAGGAAATTACCACAGCACCAGTGTCCATGTGGCTAATATCAGCTGTGACACCGGGGGTGTTGACAACATCATAAAGATGAAGAACTGAAACCAAAGGGTTAATCTTCATCAACAAAGAAAGGGATTGACCAATTCCCCCAGCAGCCCCCAAAATCGCTACTTTGAATCCAGGTGCCCCACCCTTTGCTCTGCACTCAGCTCTCTTGAGAACAACATCACCCCTTTCCTGTCACAACAAATTAAAAACTTGTCTAAAAAAATGGAAGCCAAAGCTTATTTATCATGCAAGGAACACAGATCAAGATGAAGTGAATTAGAGGAAGAAACCTGGAAATTTGAAGGGTTAAGATGAGCAGAGATTCTTGCAATACGCTGATTGGCTTCCATTTTTGGGTATGACTGTTACGATCAGAGAGGGAGAAGAAGTATGTGTTGAAGCTGAGGGTGGAAATTTGAAAAGAAAAGAGGGGAGGAAAAGAATATAAATTTATGAACAGAAAATAAAATGATCGGATAATGACGATAACGAGAATGAGGAAGTTGACATATACGTCCAATGTTTTTCCCTTTTTATAAATTTTTGTCCAAAAATGAATTTTGTGTGGAATCTAGATTTCCGAACCCTTATCCTATCATCTTCTTAGGTCTCAATTGAATGTGGCTCTCACAATTTTAACAAAGCTTCAAGCAGATTGCTAGCAATTCTCATTCCAACACCGATTCATGATTGAGATTGGCTGTTTTTATTTTTTTTGTCACAACCTCACTCACAAGCTAAATGGATAAAAAAATAAATGTTAGGTTACTTGTGATTGGGTTATCTTATGAGGGAAGATGAGTTGGTGATGAATATGAACTCACTCGTTTTTTTTTTTTTTTTTTTTAAGAAATAAAATTTAGATTGAATTAGAAAAAGAATGATGGTATATTTTTATTTATTTTTTCCTATCTTGGGTTTCTCATGGGTTAAGAATTAATCTAGTTCTTAATATTCTAAGAATTTATTGGGCAACTTCTTGGTAAGTTAACTATTAGTTGATAAGTTTTAATATAATAAAATCTATTTTATTATAAGTGGTTTGTAAATTAATTAATAAATATAAAATGACATAAAAAATGTAATAATATAAGTTTTGTTATGAGGTTTGTGTTTTTTTTTAAATATAAATATATTATCACGTAGTTATAATTTAAAATTTTTAAAATAATTAAATTTTTATTAAACTTTTTAGTTCTTCTTTTTACTTTTAGAAGTTATATAAATATTTTTTATTTATATAAGTCATTTTATTTAAATGAGTTTATGTAATGAGTATTAATTAAATTTAATTATTATTTATTTTTATACATTTAAATTTTATTTACGTAAATGAACTTATTGTTATATTGAATTTATATTTTAAAATTTTTACTGTGTATTATATACTAAAATATAAAATAATAGAAAAAATTAATTAATGTAATTTATAACGTATGATGTGAAGTACTTACAATTTTTGTGTTGATCAAACTAATTTACAAATTAGTTAAATAAACGAATGACATATAAGTTAATTTACTTGAAGACTTTTAAGTAATATTATTAAATTAATAAGTTTAAATCAAAGTTATTTTTACACACCAATATTTTTAAATTAAAATTATTAAATACTGTTTAACACAATCTTACCAAATTAAGAAACATATTTTTTTCATACCCAATCACTTCAAATTTGTTTGATAGAAATACTATATGTGACAATAGTTATTTTAGGTTTTATTTCTCTCAACTTACACTAACTCAAAATAAATAATTTTTAAAAAATAAAAAAAGAAATAAGATATTGCTTATAAAAAAAAAAAAAAAAAAAAAGAAGTCAAACTATTCTTATATTGGGCGAATTAATATGCATATTTGAGATATATATATATATATATATTCGATCAGTTCAAAATCAATAGGTTCTAATGAACTTAATTGTCAATTTTTTATTTCTTTTTACTAACTTTGACATATGATTTTGTATAGGTCATAATTTGATTCAAATGTCTCTCTAAGGGGGAGACAAATATATTTATTTTTGTTTGTAATAACCTTAGACAAAATCTAAGTATTATTAGGTCAAAATGGTAACTGAAGATACTTTTGGATACACTTTGAGCTACTTATCTTAAATTGAATATAATTTACCCAAATCATGTGCAAATTAGGCTTCATATACTTTATAAAACAAAACATAATTTGACAAGTCTTAATTAAAATTAGTGAGGACCTCTAAATTAGCCCATATATCATTATTAAAATAGGAGGGAAAGTTAGTTACAAAAATAAAAGTTAGTTATACTTTCATATCAACACTCTTCTCTCTTTTATGTATCTCTTTCATTTTCTTTCTTTGTACCTTCTTCAAGTTTGATTGAAGGATAAATTTCACCATCAATTTAAGGTGATCCAATTCCAATTTTAATTTTTTATTTACTTTGTCATTTCATATGTTTCTTCATTTTTTTGTTTTCAGTTTTTAATTTGGTTTTATAGTTATGAATGCATCCTGAGTTGGATGTTAATCATATTATAATTTATTCTGAGTTGATAAATATTAGATTATTAATTGATTGCCTGCACAACTTCTGAATCTATTGTTGAATTTGCAATCTTTATTGATTGTGATTGCAATTTCAATTTCATGAATAAATGTTATATGATTATTTAAATAATTCTATGGAGATGCGAATGTATATGAATTCTAGATCTTGTTCAATAATAACTTCACAGTAGTTTAGTTGAATCTTTAATTGATTAATTTGTTTCTTGATTTTTTTCTAAAAAAAAATCTCTTTTTTTTAAGTTTTAATCTTTATTTTCAATTCTCTTTTATTCAATGAAAAATGCCTTAATTAGTAATGAAATTTAAAACAATCAATTATCGTTTCTCATAAGAATGATTTAGATTAGTCTATCCTACAAAATTTAAGGGACTTTGGTATTTTTTTACAAATGCTATCATAAACCGAAGAAGAATTGAGTTAAAAACACACTCCCAATAGGATTTACACATTCTTGGTTTAAAATTAGCACGAAGTAAAAGTAGGATTGTTAATAAAATATTGAATTGAATTAAATGAGTAATGACTTAAATTGAATTGCTTTAAAATAAACGTGTTTGTTTTTGAAGGAAAACTAAATTATTATTTTTTTAATTTAGATTTAAAAAACAGAATTACTGATAAATAAATTTTCTTATATTAAATTGAACTATAACTTATAAAAATATGCTTTAAAATAAAATATTAAAGGATAATAGTTTTAACAATTTAAATAGTTTAAACATTTTAAAAATAATTTGAAGTAGTTCAATTTTACACTTTAATCGTGTTAGATATATTTTTTTAAAAGTTTAGTTTAATTTTATAATAATTCACATCGTATACTTTTGTCGCTTCTAACTAGAAAATAATATAAATATAATAATGATAAAATGTTTAAATAAAAGATGTATAGTATACAAATTTATAAGTACTTTTTCTCTTCTATTTTCTGTAGTACTATGCTTTCTTCTCACAAATAGACGTTCTTCAAATTAACTTGTGCTTTCTAAGTGTTTAATAATATTCAAGTGCGTTTTGTACAATTTTATTACATAAAAAGTAATTTATTTGTTTTTTGTGGTACGTGATTCATATGGTGACCTTTGGATTTTATTTTTTTTAACCTTCCTATATCATGTTAATTAATATAATTTTGTGAACATATAAACTTATCCTACATCTTCAAGATTTTAGGATGAACGCACATTAAATGCAAGCTTTTGAAATTCAACTAAGTTCCTTTGTCTAATGAGAAGTAATTTAAATTGAATATATATATATATATATATATATATATATATATATATATATATATATATATATATATATATATATATATATATATATATATATTTAT
>Ga0099824_1001538_pt1 | contig 32618 bp, 10 predicted proteins | sample SiratrowhiteBW_FD_76837 | JGI IMG/M metagenome (GOLD analysis project Ga0099824, IMG submission 76837) | Root nodule microbial communities of legume samples collected from California, USA - Siratro white BW | ecosystem: Host-associated > Plants > Roots > Nodule | place: USA: California... | reverse complement strand
TTTTTTTTTTTTTATTTTTTTTTAGCTATATTATATATAAAAATTTATTTTTTTTATTTTTTTTATATATATTTAATAATATTATTTTAATATAAATATATATATATATATATATATATATATATATATATATATATATATATATATTAATTATTTAATTTAATTTTTATCTAGTTGATAATAATTTTATTTATAGACTATAAATCTATATGTTTTTACAATTAAAATAAAAAATTATAAATAATTTTTAGTTCGAAGGTCTAATTTTAAATACAGAAAACTGCTTTTATTCATGTAACCATAATTTTTATTAACAAGAGTTTAGAATTTTCATATCTCATTTGTATCTACTAATAGGAACTTAGTTTTTGTACGTCACTTTTCTTTATAAATATTCTTACACTAAACTTCCTTCCTTTTCCTTTATTTGTTTGATGGAGATTTCCTTTTCACCAAGAAGGAAGCCTGTCACCTTTTCTTTTTTATTAAACTTTTCAATTAATCCTTCAATTCAATTTATTTTCAGTAAAACTTATTTTGTTTTATTTATTTATTTATTTTAACTAAAAATGAAAGACAAGGTGATTGCGAACTATTTATTTAATATTATGATTTTTTTTGAGTGTCAACTGGTTATATGAATTCTTTTTTGTCAATATATCATTATTAAGTTACGAATAGATAGTCTATTTCATAGAAGAACTGAATTTAAAGTCTGATTTGTGTGCAAATAAAGGAAATAATAAGAAATTACGTTAATTTAATTTTATGTTTTAACCAATAATAAGTCATAATTAAATTGTAGTTAAAATAATTAAAAACTAATAAGGAAGTTTTCCAAACTAATTATACAAGTATTTTTAGAAAGTTTTTCTATGTCTTTATGTTATATGAGTATTCCTTTTTAAATAAGTCAGTTTCGACTTATGTATTAAAATGTGTTTGAAAGAAAAAAGGAGAGATTTTTCCCAACTTAAACTTAAAGTTTATGTGGATAAATACAAAAGTGGGTACAAGAGAAATCTTATATTCTCAAGAAATATTTTTGGATTATTAAAAAACAAATTATAGATATTTTAAAATATTTTTTCAATTCAAAATTTTAAGGATATTAAGTTTATGAATTTTTTTTATATATATTGTTATTTTACTTAAATAAGACGTTAAGTTTATAAATATTATATATATATATATATATATATATATATATATAATGTTATTTTATTATTTTTATTTAACGTAAGATTCAAACTGTCTACTTAAAATTATAATATTTTTTATAATTTATATTTATCTTTATGAATTTATACTTCTAGACAAAAACCCAAAAATGACCAAAATATCTCCTAATATCGTCAAAGCATCTAGAATTTAATTTTAGTCTAAATATATATGCCAAAAGTTGTAAAAGTTTTCATGTTAACTTAATTAAATATTAATTATAATATTAAACTAGTTTTTATGCTTTTTTTCAATTATCTAGATTAATGTATAAATTATCAAAATACTTTTAACCAAATTGAGCATAAATTAATTTTAAATTAAATAAATTTTTATCGACTTAATTTGTTGAACTTTCTTACAGTTAAATAGATGAAACTCAATCAAAACACTTATCATACATTTGGACATATTAGTTCTGAAAAAAAAGTATGTAGATGTGGGTATGATTAACCTTATTATAGTGGTGCACTCATCAATTATTTTTGGATAAAGACAATTCTCAAACCATGAATTATTTTACCTTTTTTTCCAATCTCATACAATTTTCTGACGCCAAATATTTTCCATAAATTCACCGAAATCATTTATAACAAATACCTAAACTCATAAATAGACTTAAATATTTTCTCATAAACTATTCTATAGAAAGTGTAAATGAGTGATGAGTTTAGGTCCATGAACACCAAGATTCCAACTGTCTAAACTAAAGAGGCACTTGTCCAATCCCAGCACGTAAGCCTTCAGATGCTCACCAAATTGTTATCCAACGTCATTGCCAACTAAGATGCATATACTTATTTTTTTTTTATCATTTCCTTTGTCTGCTTCTCACTATACCATTATCTTCTTACTGCACATTAATAATTGGATTCTATATATAGCTAAATGTATGCACCTAATTATTTTAAGTAATTACGTCCAATTATCTGTTCGTTAAATTAGCCAAATATATATGTACCACAAACTTTTCATTTTTCTAATAAAATAATCCTGATCGCAGTGTCTTGTGCTTTTCTATCTAGTCCTCTGATTACGCCTCCTTTGGTTACAAGAAAATATGTAACAACAATACTTCAAATTTGTTTAGTTCAACCTTTATGCATGATTTTGTCGTTATATTTGTCCAATCATTACTGTACACTCTGTAAAAAAAAAAATGACCAACGTAAAAATGTAAATTTTTTTATTAACACACAATGTGATACCTAGTTACAAATATCATACATGTTGTTAGAGTAAACTCGTAATAGATATTCTAACAATTTAATATCCCTCAGAAAAAAAAAATGACTATCTTAATGGAGGCTAACTAAATGACAATATATTAACAATTTTGTTGATCACGTGTTACTATTAGTTTGGTTAGTATATATTTGTCATAGTAATTAATGTTTATGGTTTATTAGATTGAAGCGAGGGTAAAAAAGAAAGATAATAAACTAAAATGAAAGATGAAATTGAGAAAAGGAACGAAAAATGAAAAATACCAGTAAAAATTTATGATAAATTTGAATTGATGTGATAAAAATTAATTAAATAATATAAAAAAATTAAAAATACATTAATTTAATTTTAATTGAATAAATATATTTTATAAAATAAAAATTGATTTTTTATTAATAATTTTATCATAAATTATTTAATTAACTTATTGTTGTTAAAGTAATTACTAATAATACAAATATTTTTTATGATTAATTTCTAATATTTTAATTCTACAAATAATAATAACATAGATATTGGTTTACTTTAATATATAATGGTATAATATTATAATATGTTTTTTTTTAATGTAATTATGTTTGTTACAGTTACGAATATAAGGATATAATTGATTATACTTTTTATATATATTCAAAAAAATTAAACATTTCAAGAAGAAAATTTTATTAAAATACACATTTATTCTTTCTCAACTTCAATAAATGCATTAATAAATCTTTCAAAACGAAAATGTTTATCAAAGAGTAATATTAGAATAGATATTTATATGCCTTATTAAAAAGTGAATATATAAGTTATTTTGAAACAAATTTCAAATATTAAAATTGATTTGGGACAAAGATTGTAATATTTAATATGCGGATAATATATATCAAGATTTATAAATAATTACTATTTTATGAATATTAAGCAGAAACAGCCAGAACGAAAATAGGGAAAATGTAGTTAGATAAAAGAGGTCAATTAGGGGCATGGTTTTGTGTATGAATGCAGTGGAAGAATGGTGTAAGTTTTGGCTATGAGAATAGATATTTTTATTTGTAGTCGTGAATTGTGGTGAGAAGAAAGAAGTAGATAGTGGAATCCGAGTCCTCTGTGAAGTGTGAATGACAGCAACCACCAAACACAGAATACCAATTAATTGCCCTACCTAGTGTCACTATCCTATATCCCTCGCCATGAATCCCTATTAATCTCCCCTATCTATATAAATCGTTATAGCATACCCATTTAATAATAAAACTTTGGGTTAAATTCTTTTCAAAATTTAAATGCATACATATTTGCAGTAACTCCAACCAGAGTGGGACCAAACATGCTTTGACCGGCTGGTTACGAGATTGTTCTTGTTGGGTCGCAAGCTATTTTGTCCGATTTATCAGCAAGTTACTGTTTGGTGCCTCCAGTTTGAGAAGTGCTAAAAGGAAGGTTCATGGTTAGATTATGTTTAAATGAAAATAATTTGGATATTTTGTGGGGAACCAAAAGATTATAGTTACGTCTTTTCTGTTTTATCTTGGAGTCTTTTAACTCAATATGGTGCATTGTTAGAAGATATATGTTGATTTTGCGGAGGGTAAGATGTCATTTTCAAGATGACATACATAAGTAGCAAGGCATGTATGTGGTAATTAGGGCAGCAACAGTTTTAATATCTATCTGGTCCACTTGCTTACAACGCAGGTCTGCGAAACCCTCGTGGACAGGACACAACACGTACATTTCAGTCATTGTTTTACGTAATAACAATATCCTCTTCAATTTCACACTTCAATGTGGATTATTATCTCATTACAAATTCTTATGTTTACTTCATCAATAAGAACGATACTTAATTGTTTCATGTACGCAGAGAACTTTTGACTATGAAATTCCTGTTGTGTGACAGGAAAACTGTAGAGTGAGTGGGTGTTAATTTATATATATAGGACATGCATATTGTTTGATGGGAGTTAAAAACATGTTATGAGTTTGATTTTGACTATGGATTTTACTATTGAGTTTAGAGTCGTTATCAAGGATCGAAGGGAGCGTTTAAAAATTTGTCAACTTGTCGGTACGTTAGTCTTTGCCTTTCTTGGCATGTAATTTCGCGACAAGAGCTTTTACATGTGTGGCGTAAAAAGCTGAGGAATCTCACGTGGGCGCTTTCTATTGTGTCCTCAAATTTTAGGAATTAAGTTCCGCATTTATTTGGATTTTCAGTTTCTTCAAAAAAGAAGGTGGGAGAGAAAGTAGGTGAGTGGTCGAGTTTCAGTAATTTGAAAGACCCCATAATAAGCACGTTATTATAGTATTTGTTATGTAACAAAGTTGTAAAGTGCCGCAATTATCTCTTAATATGTTATATACAAGATAAGGAGAGAAGGAAAAGAATATATCAGTCAACCTTTTGTTACAGTGCTTCAACTCTTGCAATATTTTAATCCTTAAGATAGTATGGGTCAAACAAGTGAATTGCATAATGACAAATTAATGAAAAGTAAAAGGAACACGCAGGTTAATTGGGTTGAGTTTTCAAGCTTGTTTACTTGGTGGTGATTAATTATAAATGCAAAGCTATAACAAAACTTGCCCTATTTTTTTTTTCCCAGTAAGGGAAGGTGTTGGTTGTCGTTGTCCAATAGGTGCCCTTGCATGTGACAATAACTGATGAAAACAAGTTCACTATTTGAGACTAACGAAAGTACAGATGAAGTTTTTGGCTACTTGAAAATTGAACGTTAAGAGAAAAAGTGTTTGATTGGATGTAAAAATGTAGAAGAAAAACCGGGAAGAAACTAAAATGGAAAAAGGAAAAGATTGGGCATATTCCCGAAGAGCCGAGAGTTCAAGATTCAGTGTCGTGTTCAATAGGTGTTAACCTCATTTGTTTCAATCATATAGCATGTGACAGAGTGAAGGTGTGAGTTGAATTAAATTTATTGGTTTGTGGAGGTAGTTTAGGGATGAATGGCGGGCATGTCCTATAAGAAGAAACTGGAGGGTGTTGATAAAAGCAAAGAAAACGAAATTGGGTTGAATGGAGCTGGGTCACGTTGGCGTAAAAGGAACAGTGTCAGGCTGAACTTGAAGGGAACGAAACCCCCATTAGCTAACCAATAGAAATGATGAAATGGACCTCCCATATGAACAAACATAGCGACTGCTTGTTCTCTCTGAAACTTTTCAAGGATTTAGATCCATTTCCATGTGCCACTTGTGGTCCTTGGGCTAAAGATGATAACCCGCAATAGCATATATGTTGAGTGACTACAAAATTCCTCATGTATATATCTTGTCCTTTTCCCTCAAATCCTTGAAAGATCTCTCATATACGTGTATTGATTAAAGATTCTGAGATGGAAAAGGGTGTTTGGTTGGATTAGCAGTTAAACTGATTGGCAATTAAGGCGTTGGATAAGAGAGAAGTAAACGTAGGTAAAGAGAAGGTAAAGGGTGTAATTAGGCCCATAGGGTGGATTGAAGAATCCCAAAGTTCCCCAGCAAAGGTGCAGAACAAAAGGCAAAGGCCAAAGGCAAAACGAAATGATTACTTGAATGAGACGGGACCCGCTCCATAATATTTCCTTTCCAGGTCTTTCAATTTTTTGACTTGGGATCGGGTCCCACTTCGGCCACCATTGTCTTTATGGATTGAATCATAAAAAGAGCACCTCACGTGGACTCTGAACCAAAGAGACTGTCCAACCACAATAAAAACCATTTTCATTTTCTTAGCCTCCCCTCTAACCAAACTAATTAATTTCAAAAGCTCATCAACATAACAACAAACCATTTTCTCTTCTCGCCCATATAATTCCCACTCATTATCTTTGTTGCTTAAAGCTCTTGCCCTCCCACCTCTTCCTTATCACCTCTCTCCCCTAAACCCCCATCAACTTCAAAACAAATTCCTTCCCTTACACAAAACACATCCCCTCCTATTAAAAACCACAAAGACCCACCACACAGATTAAACTACAAACTCACTCGTCACAACCTGTCTCATAACAAAAAACGATCACCCACGCAAACACAATCATACACAAACATATACACAAACACACACACACACAACTCACCAACAACTTTACTTCCTCTCCATGCGATCATGGAGGGAGGCGACGATCTCCACCACCATCACCACCACCACCGTCAAAACTTCCCATTCCAGCTCCTGGAGAAGAAAGAAGACCAAGAAGCCGCCTCATGCTCCACCTCCTCCCCCTACCCTTCCCTAGCAATCTCCGCAGAACCCAGCACGTCCAATTCCACACGATCCAACCAGCTCGCGGTGGCGTCGGAGCCCGCAAACAGCAAAAAGCCGCCGCCCAAACGCACGTCCACGAAGGACCGGCACACCAAGGTGGACGGTCGTGGCCGCCGCATCCGAATGCCCGCCCTCTGCGCCGCCCGCGTCTTCCAACTCACGCGCGAACTTGGTCACAAGTCTGATGGCGAAACTATCGAGTGGCTCCTCCAGCAGGCCGAACCCGCCGTCATCGCCGCCACCGGGACCGGCACCATCCCCGCCAACTTCACCTCTCTCAACATCTCCCTCCGCAGCTCCGGCTCCTCCATGTCCGTCCCCTCCCAGCTCCGCTCCTCCTACTTCAACCCCAACTTCTCCCTCCAACAACGGCGCACCTTGTTCCCCGGCATCGCCTTGTCGTCCGACACCAACCCCACGAACACCTCCACACTCCTGAATTTCCAATCCAACAACCTGAACACCTCCATGCTCCAGGCGAAGCCCGAAGCCCCCTCCTCCACCTTGGATTTATCCGACACAAGCGCGGAGGAATCAACCCTAGGCCGAAAAAGAAGACCAACGGAACAAGACCTATCCTCCTCCTCGCAGCACCAAATGGGAAGTTATCTCCTGCAGTCGAGTGCAGGCACGATTCCTGCGAGCCACGCCGCCAACATATGGATGGTGGCCAATTCAAACTCCAACCAAGTGATGAGTGGCGATCCCATATGGACCTTCCCTCCGGTTAACAACAGTGCCTTGTATCGAGGCACCATGTCTAGTGGGTTGCATTTCATGAACTTTCCCACGCCCATGGCACTGTTGCCGAGTCAGCAACTAGGGTCTTCTGGGATTGGCACTGTTGGGGGAAGCAGTAATAATAATAATAACAACAATAGTAATATGAATGAAGGGCATTTGAGTATGCTTGCAGGGCTTAGTCCTTATCGTCCTGTTATCGGTGTTTCTGAATCTCAGGCCAGCGGCTCGCAATCGCATCGTGGAGGTGCCGCCGATGATCGCCATGATACCACCAGTCACCACTCCTAAAGGACACCACATCATATCATGTGATGTGATGTGATCACCGTAAATTCTTCTTCTTACTTGTGGTCTAGTTTGATTGATGCTGGCGGATGCATATGGATGTGTTTAACACACGTGAGGTTTGGTTGATGATCTTCGAAATTCAGTTTTATTTATTCCCAAAATTAATTTTTTGGTGTGATTAATATTTTGGAGGGGACGGAGGGGGAAAGGAGAAGGAGGGTTTTTTAGGGTTTGGCAGATGACACTATTTAACAATTGGGTATTTCGCTGCCTGCTTCTTCTTTTCTTTTTCTCTTTTTTTTTCTGGAAAAAAAAAATTGTCTTCTTTGATTGAGTTATTTCACTACACGATATCTTATCATCACCATTGTTTGTGCAATCTTTCTTTTGTTTATTCTCCTGAATAGGGTTTAAATTAATTGGTTTGTAATTTTATGTTAAAGAGAAGAAAAGGAATGAGTTGCATTCCATTCCATGAGGTTTGCAAAGTTTCCCACCTAACAGGCATTTGGGTTGTTTTGTTTTTCTGCGTCTCTCTTTCTGGGCCACAGCACAGAGGTCGTGTGGTAAAAGGGATGAAACAGTGTTGCCGCTAGAGAGAGGAAGAAAGAGAGTGATGAATGTGAAAAAAATGAAGCGGTAGTATTAAAATTTACATTGCTTTTTGATCATTCTGATTCTAAATCTCTGCCATGAATCTCGAGGTTTACTGCATCAATGATTAAGATTTTTCAGAGAGATGGGGGTAATAGGACGGTGGGGTCAAAACCTTATCGGTTCCAGGTGTTGGCTCAGGTGGTGGGGTCCGGCTGCTGGTTATTGCCCAAACCAATGTACAATGTCACTGACAAACAGGTGGATCATTCTCCATCTTCTGTTTTCTTTTTTAATTTTCTTTTCGCCCTTTTAATGGAGCAGTTGCTGGCATCACAGAAAGATCCATGGTGAGTCTTAATGACCCTACTCAGATATGCCCCACCATTCCATCAATCAGGACCCTTCATTTTATGGGCCATCCTCCTCCTATTCAATGCATGATTGGGTCTCTCTCTGCCCACCAAAGGCAAAACGTGGAATCTCCAGTTTCATGCCCCTCCTTCTTAAATTACTCTCTCCCCCAAAACCCTTTTCATCACTCACTTCTGCCACCTAGTTACACTCTACTTACTCTTCCTCTTCTGCATTTGCAACACCAAATACATGGACAACCTTTTTTGTTTTTACCAGAGTTGTTTGTTGTGTGTTTTATAAACAAGTACTGTAAGAGTATTAACCTATCTGAAACTTCTTAAAAACCTCTTTGCTATAAATAAATATACCTTCTCTTTTAATATATTTTTGCTTTAACTTTTTATTATATATTTTCTTAATGGTATTATTTATTGTTGTATGTTTTGGAATCTAATAATATCCCCTCTCTAAAATAATAAGGCGATGCAATTAAAAATTGGTAGGGAAGGGAAAGCAGGATTAGGATATTCCCTCCACTATAAACTTTGTTCTGCACAATGGGATTCGAAGGCAACTTTATTTATGGAGATCATGTCAATAACACGAGTGTAAAGCAGGTATCGAAATATATATAATAGTATAAATGTTCTTGTTAAATCATAATCAGGGAAGCCCACATCTGATTAACATAATCTGCTACTTGATGAGAATGGTCAATGGAATAAGGTACCTTGGTGAGGTTCCAATTATGGGCACAAAACAGTAAGCTGATAATGACACTCCTAAGAGGGTTCCCACCTAGCGTTAGCTAGCTAGAGCTGTAAAAGCAAATCATCACCCTCATCTCACTGAATTACCTACACTTTCTCCTACGTACTACCTCTCTGCCATACAACCATAAATCGGAGATGAAGTTTTTTCCCATACATATATTCTGCATAATTGCATTAGATAAGTTCGTATGTAGGTAACTCGCGTCTTTTTCGTTGTTCCTCTTCCTTTTTGTTAGTTCGATTTAGAAAGGAGTTTTCTACATCGATACTTAATTTCATCCAATTGTCAATCCAAGTAGAAATCCAACAAGAATCAATATAAAGAGATTTTTAAGAGGAGATAATATATTATTTAGCTGTTTCTGCTTTTTGTTTTCTAAAAGTAATATCACCTATTTGTGCAATTTAGGTCCGTTAGGTTTTAATTATTCAAAATTTGTTTAAGTATAACAATTTTACGATTTTGATCTCTTTTTGTCATATTAAGTTTCTAACACGTTTTGTTGAAACTTGATAACAATGTGATAAGTAGGGATCAAAAGAGATTAAGTTAGTTGATAATCACATATGAACTAATTTATGTCAATTCAGATTTTTTTTGAGAAAGTAAGTGAGACTCATTTATATATGAAAATCTGTTTGGTTAAAAGATATTTCTTTTAGCTCATTTAAAAAAGTTTCTGAAGTCTAGTATTTTAATTAAGCAAATATAAGCAATATTTTTTAATATTATTATATTTATTTAGTTTTTTTTAAGTATTAACATGTCGACCTACATAAAATTATCATAGACTAAATTTATTCATTGGTTAAGACTTTTAAGTAAGTATTTAAAAACACACATAATATCCTACTCGAACTTTATTTTTCAACAAAAGTCAAATGCAAATCTTTTGAAGTTTGACCAAGTCCAAACGATCTATTTCCATATCTAGTGTGAACTAATATGTTGCTTACTTATATTTTCTACAGGCAAATCTTATAATATAGCATGACTCTTCCTTGTTCTAATTAGTATGATATTTATACATTTATATTTTAATATTTAATTTAAAACATTTAAGTTACTGGATATGATAGACTCGAGCTCACCAACTTATTGTTGATTTAATTAAATTGAGATTATATTTTTATAAAAAAAATTGTAAAAATTTAACTTAAATTGAATATTTAAATCAAATTTATTAATAGGATTTGTCAAATTTGATATAGAAGTATTTAAATCGATTTTGGTAATCAGTTTAGTCTAATTCGAATCCGATCTAGGCAGGCATATACATGCAAACTCCTTTTTTTTTTACAAAAATAAAATTTTATTAAATTTTAAAATTTAATAGATTTATGGCGTTAACATATTAATTTTTCCAAAAAAATCAAAACATCAACGTATGTGTTTCCATTTTATTTCTAACACCTTCAAATCGTTTAAAAAATACAGTGAGTATCAAAAACACATGGAACGATGATATTAGATGGCTACAGAATAGTAATTGCTGGGCCCGTGAAAGTGATCGCAACTTGCAAACACCCTAGCACTCCAATAAGTAATAGTTTCAACACAAAATTATCACTAGAGTCAGAGAACATACTAAGTGCTTATACTTCATGTATGTCATCACTTTAAACCCCAAGTAATATCATCATCACTATCAGTAAATTAGCCAAAAAAGCTACTCCAATTTGAATGCTAATAAAAGAATGGGAAATTAGAAATTGTAACAATGCTTTCAGATAAACTGTGGAATCCTCTCTCTATACCCTGCTGGTGCAGTGCTGTGCTTCCAAACAAAATTGAGATACTCGAGTTAAACGGGTATCTCTCTATTATTGTGTCCCCACATGCTACTGCTACAGATCCTTATCTCCTTCTCCATCCTTAAGTCAAGTAACAACAATTATTAGCCATATATATCACCATCTTAATTGAAATGCCACAAAGTTTTTAATTTGTTATTTTGTGTGACATAAATATTATTAATGGTGGTATTGATTAAGATGTTGAGTGGAAAATAGGGGCAGGGTCGTACCCATTGTTGCTCACATGGATCTGAATCTAATAAGTGACACCGTACGAAGAGGCACAGGATTGGTCCCCCTGGGTAAATGTCATACCCCAAAAATATGTAGCATGAGTTAGAGCAGCTAGGGCAGCAGTTTCTGTAAATTGTGAACAAATTGGATAGATTTTGGGCACAAAAGTGGGTTCGAAGTTACCTGCTAAGAAGCAACAGATTCTATATATTTGGCCCATAATATCCCTAATTCCTTTGTTTGGGCCCAGAAAATCTCTTAATCTTGGCATGGTTTCTCAGAGGGAAATATGATAGATGTTGAGGCACCACCATGTGCTTCCCTACTGCCCTTTAGCCTACAGCTTGGTGGTTACTAGTTACGACACAAGTAATTAGAGGTGTAGACCCACCACCCTCACGTCCACTCTTTTTTTTTTTTTCTGTTTCTCTGTCTCTCTGTTCTCTTCCGATGTTTCCACTTTCTATCAACATGTTGCCTACGACACATAAATTACTCCTTTTCCATTTATTGCCTTCAGGGAGATAAATTATTCAAATTCCCACCATCAAATTGCTTACCATTGCCATAATACTACTATATTCACCACTCTCAATAAACAATCCTGGTTTTCAAAACGAGAGAATCACTCTAATTTATAACAGATTCATCATGCCAAACACAGACCAAGATTCCCGTGGAAACGAAACCAAACATTCAAAGTTCCTAATAACTAAAGTCTACTCTCTACCAATATTAAAATCACAAAGAATCATGAATAAATTGCAACAGCTGTCGGCAGATAAATGCTGCTCAGGCATTTGTGTTCTTTACTCTGCTGTCTCCCTCTCATTTGGGTTCCAGCATTTTGTTTCCATTTTAAATAATATTAATGAAGCATTCTTCATGTTTTCCTATGCTATCCTTGACTATTTATTGTAAAGTACGAAATGAATGAAGAAACATAAAAGAAAGAGAATCTAATATATATAAAAAGATTATATAATACTCTTCATAAAGTCTAAAAATTAACTTTCAAAACCTTTAACTTTAAACAAACTGAGATGGAAGGAATAAATTTTAAAGTCTCCCACTCTTCTCTCTTCTTTAACAACCTTTATGAAAATCAAATCCAATTTTTTCTACATGTCTTAAATTTACAATATGTTTTTCATTTCAAGGTCTCACCTGATGTTAGATTTAGATTTACAATAAAAGTTAGGTGGACAGTTATGTCATTATACAATAAAAGATTAAATTTTCATTTCTTAATTATTCAACGTTTTATTCACTAGTCAAGTTTTATACATTTATTTATATTCTGCTATATTTTAAATTAACAGGAAAATAAAATCCTTTTGTTTCATATTATTAATTAAGTTGAGACGTCACAGTGAGTCGCATCCCTCGCATGTAATGTTTGTGATCAATAGAGGATTTGTCCTGACCATTGGCCTGATGCATCTAGCATGTGGACTCTAAAATGGCGAAACCAACGAGGGTCTAGTTTGGTTCTCTTTCTACTTCGGTAGTGTGTGCAGTTTTAGGCTTACTTCAATTGTCAAATTAAAGATGGATCAGTATTTTGTGAAGACAAATGAAAATTATATGTAGGCCGCAGCATGTCTATTGGAGGAAATTGGAATTGAATAATGATGTGTTATAGTAAGGTTGAATTGATTGGAGGATGGGGCTACAAATAACAACTCATGCCTCAAATTCTACAATTGATGATGCACTGAGAATAATAAGACAATTATATTCAATAATTACCTAAAGATGATTATTAGACAGTACAAGCAGGTCTTTAGATGATGTATTAGTCTGCATGTTAAACAAGTCGATGTCAGAATTTTCTGTCCCCTAGGCTCCTACTTAATATAAAGTTCAGCACTTTTGTGTACAAGAAAGGTCCTCAATTTTGATTAATTTATTAATGATTCCTTTATGAAATGTAAGTTGCATGATCAGGGCAATTGATAGGTACTGAGATCATAGGGAGGAAACTGATGAGTCGAGCAAGACAAATGAGTGTCATTTTCATAATGAGTACTGCTAGAGGTCCCGATTTGAAATTTTTAACCACGTTATTGCACTAATTGCCTAAAGAGATTAGGTCTAAATGATGTGATTCATAGAGCCTCATCACTCATGAATAAAATGACATTGTACTGAAGAACAATGCATTTACTGCTTGGTAGATCAATTTATCCTTACAGTACTTTCTATGTTTGAACATCTTGAGTCGCTTCAACCTTCAATAAGAGTTTTGTTTGGGAGTGACGAGTAGTAATCTGGCTTAGAACTTTGGCCTGTACTATTTCTTCGTTCAAGTTTATTCTCATCGAAGACCGAATAGCTATCTGGACGAGGTTAGGTGAGGTTGATTTGATCTGAATCCGACATTGATTGATCCGAATAGTGATAGCTTCAAAAACTGAATGAAGATTCACTACACAAGATACTTCGACGCTCAACTCAATATAAGATAAAGTGAAGAAAATAAGGTGAAAAGTAAATGAGGTCAAAAACTGAGTTAAGAAGTGAGTCCTACTACCTGAGATGATTGGAACATGCACACGCACTCTGCACCTTGAAATTAGGAAAGGGTAACTTTGATTTCTACCGTGGTGCTTCAAACCATCCATGATGCTGACATAAGAACTCCTTCCACATGCATCAGCAGAGCAACTTGTAAGCCCCATTTGAATACTCAAATATGTTAGTGTGTCATTACAATAAAATTGTATTAGTTATGACAAGTACCCTGTGAAGTTAAAAGACGTTAATTGAATATTACATTCTTCATCTATCAACTCAGGAGCCATATCTGCTATATGGATGCAAGAACCTGTGATCTTCTTTTCAGAATTCTTTATTGTTACAAAACATAGCTCTCTCTACGTTCTAATCCTGTAATTTTCTTACTTACTAATCAGAAACCATGCAACCATGTAAGTCACTTTGTTCAGCTTTGGACTTCCTTTTGATCTTCCATATTTTCTGGTTCGATGCTATAATTTTTCACACATTTTTTCTAAGCTTCTGGGTCCACTTTATTACCTTATTATCTTTATATATTCATTTTCTTTTCTATCTCACTTTTATTTTCATTTTTTATCAAACTATTTCGAACATCTAACTAAGATTTATCATTATTTTATTTCTATCACATTATATCATCTATATATAATGCATATTTTTTTCTTAATTATCATTGCTAATTATATCATTCATATTATATATATTCTCTTCTTTTATTTATAATTCTACAATTTGTTTCGTGTATATCAAGCAAAAAAAAAAAAAATACATATGAAAAAATAACACCAAACTAGGATTTACTTCTTAAAACGAATTAATTGTAATATACTTCAATTAGTAAATTTTTAATTTCTAGAACCTAATATTTTGATTATTATTTCGTAAAGTATTCAAGAACCATTGAAGTTACTATTTTCACTCACATATCCTAATGCTTTGTAAACGGGATTTATACACTACACTGTGAATATTTTTTAATATATTATTCTTACAAAATATATCATAGGTTTTCTATACACAGTATTATATCTCGCTGTTAAAGAAAAATACATAGTATTATATGTCACATTTTACTCCAATTACAAATCCAACCAATCTTTTATAACATCATTACATTTTTATGAATTTTCCTAATATACATGAATTTGATATCATTTACTGAATACATGTTTTTTAAACTCAATTTAATTCAAATCAATAGAAATATATAAGTTACATTTAAATATATACCATAAATCAGTTTTTAATTTATAAATGTAAGTTTCAATTTTTTTAAATGCGACCACATTAAACCAAATCACCCTACCCCAGATAAAGAAGAATACAAATGACACAAACAAATAAAAAGTAAGAAAGAAAGGTTCAATAAAATTTAATAGAACTTACACAGACAAACTCTTTTAATAATCTTAGTAAAAAAAATACTAAATAATAATAGTTATAAGCATAATTGTCGTCAATGGTTCTTTAAAAAATAATTATTAAAAATTTGTTATTATAAAGTTAGACATAATTGTAAAATTGTCATTTGGTGCTTTTCATGGAGAACTAATTTCTTATCAACATTCCTTAACAACAATGTGATTGACCAGTTTCACACAAGTGATAAGTGGATAACTTTTTTCAAACATATTTTTAAAAGGGGTTTAAAAATTAATGAATATATTTAAATATAAATTAATCAATTTTTCTTATTTGAAGTTTAATTTAAAATTTTATAAATTAATGAATATATATTTAAGTTTGCTATTTTCACGTACTATACATTTTATCTTTAAAGTTAGCGTGATGTATTTTCGGTCTTTTCTGGCTGTTGAAGAAATTAAAAAGCCTAATATTAAGTAATTTGAGAAAAATAAAGCTGAGTTGGACAATAGGAGGAGGGAAATAATTGACATGGAAAAGATGATCACGTGGTTCTCACGAGTGGTTGGTTGGCACGTGCTTGGAAAAATCCGTGTAGCTTTGGTTTCATCTGATGCATCCTTGTGGAGGTCACACGCCACAACACATTAAGTTTAATATATATATATATATATATTATCATTTCAACAATTGTAAGCTAAGTTTCCCATTTACCAGACTATGTTTTTAGTGGTAGGATAAGTTCAAGAACTGCCATTAAAAAATTATAAGTACATATATGTTCAAAATGAAAATAATTAGACCCTGATCATATCTTTGGAATATAAAAATAGGTTAAAACTAAAATAAATAGAAAAAAAATGAATGAATTGAAATAGTTGATAAATACAATAAAAGTATAAGTGTTTGATTTCAGGAAAATAAAATAAATAAATAATGAAAAATATTTAACTAATTAAATATTTTCGATAATATCAATTTGACACTAGATTATTCTTTCAACTGTATAATTAATATAACGATAAATAATTAATATTAATATTAAAAATAATAATACAATAATCTAATTTCTTGATTTATTTTGTTCTATTTTAATTTATTTAAATGAATTTATTTTTTTCACACTAATATTTTTCTTTTTGGTCACTTTTTTGCTTTCTTTCACATCTTCTCTCAACAATCCATCCAAAACACAGAAATGTGAATACAATAATTTTGAACAAATTAGAGTTAAATCAGAAATATAGAAATACACAGAGGACAAGTTAAGAAAACTGAGAGGATTATAATTTAATTTTGTGTAAATAAAAAAATGTTGAAAAAAATAATAATAATCACGTGGAGAACTCATTGGTAATTGCTGATTGCACCAATGAGCTTGACTTGGCCACGCGCCTTCGTGTGACAGGTGGCCTCCCGCCACACTCCATTGCTACAACCCAATCCTCTTTTCTCTCTCTTCTGCCCTAATTCTCATTTTCCAACTCTTACTCCAAACTCCATCCTTCAATTTCACTGTTCCAATTCTATTCCCGTCCAATCTCCTCCGCCGTTAGGTAAGCAAAATCACTTTCTCTTCTGCATATCTGCAATATTTCTCTTTTCTTTCTTTTATTCACTTATTTCCTCTTTTATCCTCTGAATTTGTCGATGTTCTGTTTGGCTGCTATGAATTGTGGAAATTAAAATTGGGAACTTGGCTTCTTTTTTTCTACCTTTATCTTATCGGATTGCTAGGTAGGGAATTGATTGTATCAGGAACATGAATTTTATTTTGGTATACTCCAGACAGAAAATTCAATTTTTTGGGGTGTTCAATTTACTTGTTCTTGCTTCTTATAAAGGGAAAACACGCAGTATTGAAGTAGTTTTGTTTTTTTCCAGTTTAGGAAATTTGAAATTTTGTTGCTGGAAGGCTTTGTTCACATGGGATCAGAAAGTGTGGCTCCGGCTGTTGAGACATCAAAAAGCAGGTCAGTATTGTAATGTTTTATGAACACGCAATGATAGTCTGATATGCCTTTTCATTGTGACAACTGCAGAAACAACATCCCCTATGCTCATGTTGTTTCTTATTTCTAATGAATGTGATAGGGGCTGTTTTGCACATTGCGAATTCCTTTTGTAATTCATTCATTGGTTCAAATTTAGATGAAGAAGTTTACGAAATGGTCTGCAACATTTGGTCTATTGATTTGATGCAAGTATAAATGTAACCTTTATTCTTCTGTGTTTAAACTGTAAAGCCGTTAGTTATTTGATCTGGCTTTACCTTTTAGAAATTAAATTTGACCAGAATTATTGATAAAAATCAGTGGAGTCCTGGATAAACTTCTCAAATAATAACTTATAAGAAAAGAAATAGAAAGAAAAAAATGAAGTTTCTTCTAAAAATTAGAATTAACTTATAAAATAGCTAACTTATAGAAGTTCTTACACGTAGTTTTTTCAAAAATTTGTTTTTAGTTTATATTTAAACTAATCTTAATATAGTGAAGAAACTTAATTTATTTTACTTTCTTATTTTCTTTCTCTTATAATTAGATATTGAGAAATGTATCAACAGAGGAGAACAGTACTAATCACTACATTCTCTGTTCTCTTGCATGATTATTTTCTATGGAATTACAAGTTCATCTCTTGCATGATTAGTTTATGTGGAATTACAGGTTCTTCATCTGAATTTTGTTCTTGTAAACTTGATTTGCTTCAGGTCTTCTTCTGGTAAAATGAGCCAAGGGAAAGTCCCCAGGAAAATTCACAAGGCTGAAAGGGAGAAAATGAAACGTGAACATTTGAATGAACTCTTTCTTGATCTTGCCAATGCACTTGGTAACCTCTTGTGCCACCATTATATATCTTTAATATGTTCAAACTTTACATCCTTGGTTTCTAGTACTAAACATGATTTTAAGTGTTTTTTTTTATCTTCCTTTTCTTGGGATTTTTTCTTTTGGTGAGTGTAGATGTAAATGAGAACAATGGAAAGGCTTCTATATTGTGTGAAGCTGCTAGGTTGCTAAAAGACATGCTCTCTCAGATCGAGTCCCTCAAGAAAGAGAACGTCACACTGTTGTCTGAATCGCATTATGTAAGATTGACTCTCTTTTTCCTCCTTCAGTTTTACCCTTTTGAGAGTGTGGGTGACATGAAATACTTCATATTTACTTAATCTTTGGGCCAGTTCCTTGAGCTAATTAACATTTCATCATATTTTTTAAATTCATAAGTTGATGTAGTGTCACACTGTATCCTTGTAACTCTTTGGATTTGACATGATTGCCTTCATTGGGCAGGTGACCATGGAGAAAAATGAGCTGAAGGAGGAGAACTGTAGCCTAGAAACTCAAATTGAGAAACTTCAAGGAGAGATACGGGCAAGAGTTGCTCGATCTAAACCTGACCTGAATGCACCTCCTCATTCGGAACTTGAGCCACAGGAGCAGTCAAATTTTCCAGGACAGAGTCTCCAATTGCATACCATGGAACCTAACTTGCAGCAAGGATCTGCAGTTTTGCTTGTCCCTTTTCGTCCTGATCTTCAAGCTTCTTTTCCAGCTCCTAATGTTAACGAAGCAGCGCCAAATTCTACTTCTGTTGTCAGTAAACCTCATGCTAGGTATCCCACAGCAGCAGATTCATGGCCATCACAGCTGCTTGGATAGCAACCAACTTCAATTTAATTTGTATAGTTTCTATATTGGTTTAACATAACAACTAGCTTTCCTATAGCAATGCCTCTCTGGAGATTTCATGTATAAATTATATATATTCAATGATCCAAGATAATCTCACTCCTTTGCTTTGTTTTCTTATGGCAGAAAGCCACTAGTTACTTGTAGAAATGTTTTTGCAGTGCTTTTCTTCGGGACCACGTCTGATGAATGGACTCGTCTATTCTCGGATGCAATGTTTCATTGACACCCTTTTTTAGGAAACTTTTTCTTCCGCGCTTAGCATGCGAAAATTATTTTAAAATTTTCATTTTAATCATGTATGCTTTCGCTTTCAGGGTTGAAGAATAGAAAAAACTGGCCATTGCTTTTTATCTATGGGATCAAATTATGGTTGAATGAACAATAATTTCACGTGAAATTTGATCAAATTATGAGTCTGGTCCTTATTTACTAGTACATTGCTTGATGATGATGATAATAATAATAATACTGAATGTATTGGTAGTATTTTCTTCAAAAGAGGGACATCGACCGAATTTTCCTTCTATTAAACAATTAATAATAAAAGAGTTCACTCATCGAGCTTACGAAGACTTAAGTCTTGGATTTGCTTATCAATGATATACAAAATGTTATACCCCTAAGTGCATGTCTGTTGTGTATGATATAATCTTTGATTAAGGAATACTTTGGAAAAACAAAGCTTTTGTGTGAGTGCGAGTAAAACAAAGTAATGGATTACAATTTTAACAGGAGGCAATAACTTTAACTTGAAAGGAAAGTAGTAGGAAACATCGTACTATAGGTTTCTGAGTTTGAATTTTGGGACCAATCATACAAAATAATAGAGAAATTAACAAACATACCACATCAACATAATTTAAATGTAAAAAGGACCTTCAAAAATATTTGTGATAACTACATATACTCTAATTCAAAGAAAAATCGGATTACAGTACGCAGCAAAAGGCCAATTTTAAATACATAATATGAATGATAAGTAAGAGTAGAAAGAATGACAGAATTTAATTTGAAATGAAAAGAATAGTGGAAAATGAATTAAAATTTCAAAGTGTGAAACTTTTAATAGTTATACTCTGAATGAATTAAACTAAACTTTTAGAAATTAAAATCATCTACCCATTACTAATTTTTGTTTAGACAGGCTTCATAATGTGTTATTCAAATTGTTACTTGTTTGGACGTAAGAGAAATCGTTGAATATAAAGATATTAAAAATGATTTAAATATTTTAGTGACAATTTAATTAAATATGACAGCGAGGTGGGCACGAGTTTTATTTTTTCATTTTCATTCATGTCCTCGTATTTAACTAGTATAAAATTTTTATCTTCTTCTCATTTCTATTAAGTAATAAATATGTCTGTACTTGTTCTCTTAATATTCCAAATATTAATTAAATAAGTTTTTTAAAAATAAAAATCACAATAATGAAAACATGATTATCAAGGATTCAGTGTAAAAAAGATATAAATATTATTTTTTCTAATGTTAAATATCAAGAAAGAAATTATAATTATATTGTATATTTCAAGTAAGAAATAGATAAAAATTAAATAATTATAGAAAAGAGTAAAAATTATTAAATGTATACCTTAGAAGTAAGTTACGAAATTAAAAACAAAATAAAAATTAACATAAACATTTTTAGGTTACTTATACAAATATTTTAGCAATTTAAAATAGGAACGAGTATGAAGACTTAAACGAGTACTATAACAGAAATGTAGATGTGAGAGATATATACATATTTAGCATCGTTCCCATATTCAAATTAAAAAAAAAAATCAAGTATTATCAAAACAAATATCCATGCCTAGTCAATGTAGAGATTTATGCAAAGATTTTTTTTTCAAGATATTGATGATTTGGACAACTAAGATGAATGAGTTCATCCGTTAGTAGTTGAGATTGATTTCTTAGATATTTTTTTACTCGTGACTAAACTTATGTAATAAGACCTAAGTCAAACCCACATATAAAATTGATACCATTATCAATCTAAAGTCTTAAAAGTATTGAATATTTTTTGTTTATATATTGTTCAACTTTCTCATTTTTACTTGATGTGAGACTTAAACATATATGTCATACACTTCGCCTCTAATTATTCTCATCATGAGAAGTCCAAACATATAGATATTGATTGTCATTTTATTTGAGAACTTCTTCAGAAAGAACTTTTGATTCTCATTCATATTAGAATTGAGTATCCAATAACTGATTTATTCACACAAGTCTTTAATTGACAAATTTAGAATCATCAACATTTATACATTTATTTTATAATTGAAGGAATATTAGAATAAAATATAATTAAATATTATATATAATCAATTATTTAACTTTTAGATATTATATATCTAATCAATCATTTAATTTCCAAAAGATTATAGATATTATATTATATTCAATCAATTATTATATTTTTATTTGTTCAGCTTATTAGTATATTTGTTATAATATATAACTTTCACTTTTTTTAAAGGATACATTTGATTCAATGAATTACTTTTTATCTTTCTCTTTTTAATACAAATTGTCACTTGACCTTTTCATTATCACAGTCTTATTAATAAAATTGAGATCTATAATATAGAAAAATAAGATAGCACATAAGAAAATGATGGTTTTTGATAATTATGTAAGAACTTAACAAACCTAATTCAAATTTGCATCCCATTCTAAAACTATAAATAGATGAAATTAAGTTGTTTTTCTTAAATATTAAAAAATAAATAAACATTGTGAATCAAAATTTTATGACCTCTTTTTTTTTTAATGAAAACATGTTATGATGAAAATGAATATTACATAATGTCATGACGGTTGGTGTTGATATTTGCATAAGACAGGAAACCATAAAAAACAAGGTGGATTGTGTTTAATAACTTTTTAAAACTTTTGATAAATATTGTATGGTGATAATTACATGATTTTACAGGCAAACAGTTTATTAATGATCTTTTAACCTAAATTGTATTTGATGGAATGTGACAAGTATGGTTTTATAGCTTAACAATTTTACTTTGCTTAAAGGGTTTTAGAAGTTGATTCTTATTATAATTCTCTTTTTTAAGTTAGTACAAATATTAATAATATGTAATATAAATGAGATAGGGATTAAGAAAAATACATAAGAACATAATATTTTTATATTGATTCATTTGACAAAGCAGATTGCATCTAGTTATGAATCAATATATTAAGTTACTAAGTATACTAATATTGTGAAGTTACAAAGGAGTATTATTTCATATTGTAGCCACTTTTATATAACCCATTTAGTATTCTTTGAGCTTGAAAACACTTTTGGCTGATTCATTGAATATTCTTTTGGTCTGTAACCACTCTTAGTTGACCCCTTGAGTATTCTTTGAACTCTTAACCACTCATGGCTAAAACTGAGTATTTTTTGGCTAATTTCCTGGTTATTCCATTTAAGAGTATTCTTTTAATAACAACAACTCTTGGCTAATATCAATTATTCTTTGCCAAATGAGCACTAAAGAGTGATCAACAATATCTAAATAGTGATCAATAGGGTTACTCACTAGATAGAAATAACGTCTTTTAACATATACAATGTTTAAGAGTTTTCTTTTAACAACAACTACTCTTGGCTAATATTGAGTATTATTTTCTAAATAAACACTCTTGGCTAAGATAAAGAATTTATCTAAATAGTGATCAACAGGTCACAACGTTACTCACTAGGAGAAGGATAACGTCTTTTGACATATAGAAGGTTTATGCAATTTCTTATAGTTTGCTAGTGAACAAGAACAATGTTCTCTATGAAGCTTTTTGTGGCACAACAATTTAGTAATGTTTTTGTTTTTGTATCATACAATGTGATCTCCTCTTGCTTCTTCTTGATGGATGACTTTAAATAGGATTGAAGAATATAGTTTGAAGGGCATAGTCGTACCAAATATATAGTCTTTCTAAAGTTGACAATGCTAGTCATGGAGTTGTTGAAGAAAATAATTTTAACTCTTTATTTAAGAAATCATATTATGTGACTTGTGCTCGAACAAATCTTCTTGCTAGAAAAAAATAATAAATATTCGTTGTAACAAAATAAATAATATATAATTTGATGTTACCTTATATTTATGTGTGTTTTGTTTGAATATATCGATGTCTATCAAATATAGAATAAGATCATTATTTGTTAGACCACACTTATCTTATTTAAATTATCATAATATGACTAAAAATTTAGTTATTTTTTAGTATTTAATTAAGATAATGAGCGTTACTTTTTTTTCTAATAATATTTCTGATAAAAAACATATCTTAGACTTGAAGTTTTGATATTTTGTAAAGAAACGAGAAAATTTTTAATTAAATATTTTGGAAAGTAAAATTACATATTATATTAAGTGATGATATCTTGTGTAATTTAGGAACAAGCTTATCAAGGAAATAAATGAAACATTTGATGTTGTGTTTGTGAAGATTTAATGCTGGAAAGAAACATTTTTGGATTTATAATTTTTTAAAAGTTAATATTTTTTACAATTAAAAATGGTTAGAATAAATAATTTTAAAACACTATGATTTTGGACCAAATTATATTAAAATTAATTTCTTTAAGATCACAACTCTAACGTGTTTGTATAGAAGTGATAAAGCGGTCGTATTGGATAATATTGTATATTTAAAGGATCGAAATGAAATTAATAAAATTCAAAATTGCTAAAAACATAAGGAAGTAAAAATTAATTTACAAAAAAAAGTGTAAATTACATTAGTCCTCTATTGTTTATTGATATTACACTTATTCTCCCTTTTTTAATCTTTATAAATGTAATATACATAGTACGAAAGTAACTTCCTTTACAAAATACAAAAAAAAATAAAAAATCATGAATAGGTATTTATAGAGAAGAGAGAAGGTTATGCTTTTAATCACACAAATAAAGTTATTCTAGAAAAAGAAGCATAAACGATGAATCCCTTATATCAAGCATATTGTAAAGTGATTTTAAAAAAAAAAGAAAAGAAAATAAAAAAAAAGTTGGTTGTTTAGTTAGGACAGCGTCGGTGGCAGTACTTTCGGGATACACGGAAACCAAGATCCTTCTCCTTCACTTCAATTTTATTTCATGAGTTTAAATTTTATTTAAATAACATAAAATTAAATAGTTTCAGGAATAATCATATTTAAGAGTATTACATCTGTTTCTACAGAAAATGAATAAATACATCGTTAATAAATTAAATTTAAAAATTAGTGATTTATTTATTATATAATTAAGAGTTATTTATCACCTAGGTAAATCCGAAAATGCTTATTTGTTGAACTAACCCAGCTAACTAAAGCGTGATGGGAGAACGCTGCACTGCGAGAGGACCACGGTGTTCCCGCAATGGATCCCAATCACGAATGAAATCGAGGTCGCTAATCTTAATGTACGGTGAGATGCAGACAGTATTACTGTAGTCTTGGATACATTGAAAAAGAACTCCCCACCGCAAATCCACGCTGTTCAATTATTCTCTTCTCGTTACTTTCACCACCGCTCCCTCCTGCTTTTTCTATCATCTGTCTGATTTTTTTCTCTCACACGCAACCCACAGTGCCGAATTGCGCACACAACACTTCACACACTATTGTTCTTTTTCCTCTTTCCGTTGAGAGTGAGAAGAAAGAAGTGATCGAAGAAGCCCTCAAAAAGTTACTAAGAGAAGCACTTACTCGAGACATCAAAATGGGATCTGGGGCGGGTAATTTTCTCAAGGTGCTTCTCAGAAACTTCGATGTCCTTGCTGGGTATGTTTCTCCTCTTCTTTCTCTTAAATGTGCCTTTTCTTTTCTTTTACACTGATATATTACATTGTCTTTTTTTGTTTCTATTGCAGGCCTGTTGTTAGTCTTGTTTATCCTCTGTAAGTGCAATCTCAAAATCTCTCTCTTTTCCTTACATTCAGGGTTTTTTTTTTGTTGAATGTTCCCCTTTCATTTATTCCATCGAAATGTTGGGTCAAATTGTTGTTTGAGAATGATAGTGTTTCCTGATTAGCGTGGGTTTTTGTTTTATGACGTAGGTATGCTTCGATTAGGGCAATTGAGACCAAGTCTCCTATTGATGATCAGCAATGGCTCACTTACTGGGTTCTCTATTCCTTAATCACCCTCTTTGAAATGACATTTGCTAGACTACTTGAATGGTATGCCACGTTTTTTTTATCTCTTTTATTAGTTTTCTTGTTTGTGTTAATTATTTTTGAAGGTTGATGAGTACTCTGTAAATGTGGTGATAAATTTGTTGTGTTTTCTTGAGAAAATTGTAGTTAATTAAAATATATTTCTAGTTTTTAGGGGGTAAGGCTGACTTTGGACACCTGTTAATTTAGGGTATTCATGAAATCTTTGTCTTTTTGATGATTAATTTGGATGTAATTTATGGTAAGAGAAATTAAGAAAAAGCAGCAGCTAAATTAAGTACATAGGAGTACATGAGCATGAATGCAATGAGCTATTATGGAAGGCACTGGAAAAGGCTTCAATGAGAATATTCTTTATAATGTAACCAGAGAATGTTGAATTACTGTAATGTATTTTTTGTGTTGTATCAAGCTTTTGTATGAGTTTAGTTGTGACAAATATGTTGGTAGTCTATTTAACTTGTGGCTGAATTTTCACAACCCTGTATTTTAGGATTCCGATATGGCCTTATGCAAAGCTGATTGCAACTTGCTGGTTGGTCCTTCCTTACTTTAGCGGTGCTGCATATGTATATGAACATTACGTGAGACCTCTATATGTGAATCCTCAAACCATTAACATCTGGTATGTTCCAAGGAAAAAGGACACCTTTGGTAAGCGAGATGACATTCTAACTGCTGCAGAGAAGTACATACAAGAGAATGGAACAGATGCATTTGAGAATCTGATCAATAGGGTATTTCCATCAACAGAACCCAGTTGTTCAGTAATTTTGCTTTGTTTTTGTATCTGACTTGTGCTAACGGTGTCATCGCTTTGCAGGCTGATAAATCCAGAAGGGGTGGCGGTTATTATACGGCGTATGATGAGACTTACTAAGTATAATAATGTAATTTCTGTCTTTCGTGGATGTACATGTTACTCTTATTTTGTTTTTGCCTCTGTGGCGATACTTTACCTTTTTTCTTCCAACCCTTTATTGAGTTATTTATTATTATCCTGTAGCTAGCTTGGGATTAGTCATCTATGTTTTGTATAATGGCTATGACGCCCATGGTATGTATAATGTTAGTTCAACAGCAGAAATTCGTTGATTTTTTTTTCTTTTGTTATATTCCCAACAAAACCGCACCGATGTTATATAGGAATGCGATTATGTAATGCCACTATGGATCTCATTGCTAAAACATCTTTTTGTAAATCTTGTTATGGTCACCAGCCAGACTCAAGTAAAGTCCTATAGACAACGCAGTGAAAGAGACTCCTCGCATGAACTAAAACTAAAATATCATGCCAGACGAAAACAGATGTAGTAACGAAAATGGGGTTGGTATGGTTGTCAGATGTACTGAAAATCTCATATTCTAGACAATATTAGACAAAGTAAAGTTCTGGAGTATATTAGTGCTATAACTAGTCACCAAATGCATGCCATATAAGGCGGGATCTTGCATTACGTTTACTTGAGGCTGAAGTTTCCAATCTGATATCATCTTAATAGACAAACCTCACTACTAAAAAGGAGGATGACATTAACTGTTTCTACACTTATAAATAATCCCAAATTCTTTGCTAAAAAGGTAGGAAAAAAATGAATGTTTCTAACTTAAAAAATGTCTACCTTAAACTAGAACACATTTTATTTACAAATATCCGTGGTTCATATTTTTGTCATCTTGATCTACTCTATCTTTAGATGTTAGTCAAATTAAGGTTTCTTTTTTATTACTTTACAGTTTTAATACACATTCTATTTAACACTTTTAACCATTGATAATGACAATCAAGTAGACAATAGTTTGCTAAATTTTCTCCCTCAGTTAAATTTACTCGTAGTTCTTTAAAAATCATAACCACTCATTTGTTGTTTTAGCAGTCTACGTGTATGATTTGATTCTTGCAGGAAACAACCTATAGGAAATCCATCATACCGAGCATTTTCTTAATCGCCAATTCAGAGTTCATGACCTTGGAAATCTAAAATGCTTTCTCGGATTTGAAATTGTTCGTTCTCCCAAAGGAATACATGTTTGCCAAACGAAATATGGTTCGGTCTCGTAGCTGCTAAACCTTCCAAAACTCTTCCGACCAGAGATACCATGATTCACAAGAATAATGGAAAACCACTAGATGATCCGGCTGCTTACAAACATCTCATAGGTAGACCTTTTAATCTCACTCATCCAAAACCAGATCTCAATTATTTTGTACAACAACTAAGTAAATTAATTTTCTGTTTTCTTTTTCTCTGTTCAGTTTGTTAGTTTTTCTGTTTAGCCTTTTTCTCTTCCATATATATCTCTATATATAGAGACCTTCCTTATATCCATATATTGATAATAATTTCTTCAATAAAATTATGTTTTTACCTTCTTTTAAGCTCTGATAAACCACGAAAGAACAAAAAAATTGTCAGCTGACTGAGAATGCGAGAGCACAGATGTAATAAATACCAGCAGGGGAGTTTCAGACGAATCAATAATGTGAATTCTACTGTTGTTCTATAGAAAAAAATGGAAAAAGAAAATTTGCATCATTTAGTAAGTTCAAGGATTTCTTTGGTAATGTATCCAGTTGGAAATGCTCATTGGAGGATCATTTCTTCTCCAGAAGCTATCATTGTTATGGACACAGAACCTAGAGATCATACCTTTCTGGACAAAGCCTGAATCATGATATATATACAAGGCATAATATTGCACTTCTACATATTTGAAAAGATGTGTGAACATGTATCATTTAAGTAATACAGCAATTATGGATTACTACAAGTAATATAACTACGACCTTGTTGGATAAATTTCTCCATAAACACTTATAGGAGACGAAAATATGAAAAATAATGAAATAATTTTGTTTTATAAACGAAAATAGTTTATATACAAGGTAAGAGTGATAAAATTGTGTGATTACTGTCAGTTACCATTTTATCCTCACTGGAGTAATTTCTATGTGAATAATTTGGTAAAAGGACACTACTTTGTTGTAAAAAAGGAAGAAACCTAGTGCCTTGCCAAATGAAACTGGGTTGAACTTCTTTGAACTCACCATCTCCCGAATTTTTTCACAAACTAAATCTATTTCAAAAAAATTATTTAAACAAATTCATCCTCACTTTAATTTATAAATTAAAGTCATTTACTATTGAAAATTTGATCCCGCAGAAAATCCAATTCTCAGTGATTAACAATACCACCAAATTTTCTTTCTCTTCGTTTTTTCTTATTTCTAAAATTAATTAAAAAAATCAGCTTGAAATTCGATTAGTGAAATTCTTAACCTAATAACTCTCCTGCCGAAAAATGAATGAAATCTGAATTTTGACCTGATTAAAAAATTATTTATATAGAGAATTTTAGGATTCCACTAAACAATAAAATATTAACCTTTCTAAATTTAATTAAACTATCAATAAATATTTTACTTATTTTTACTATTTTTTATCAGACAAAACTACCATATTTTACCTTCATTCTCTCTCTAAATTATTTCAAATCAATCCTTCACATTTTAGACTCCAATCTAACAGAATAAAGATCATAAAATAGAACACAAATAAACGGGATATAATATAATTTATGTGATACTAGAAATACGAATAATGATATAATTTTCAAAAATGATATAGGAAGCAACGTTTTTAATAAAATAATATAGCTACATAATTTAACATTAAAAATTTTAATTTAGCTATTTATGTAAAATTTCCGAAAACCAAATCTGTCTAGGAAAAAAAATGAGGATCCTTTATTATTATTTTTTTGGGTCAACAAAGGAGGAGCAGCGGAACAAGGCATAGTTCATGTGGGCCAATATATTCCGAAATTGGTCTTTTTTCGGGCTTTGTAAAGATGGATCGTGGAATGGGCCTTAAAGTGAAAGCCCGGCCTTCCCAGAACTAGGGTTTTGAGATCACATAAAAGGGACTCTGTTTTTGAACACTAGCTGCGAAAACCTAGTGCACCGTAAGGGTTGAGAAGCAGACGGAGAAGAACCATGGTGCACGTTTCCTTCTACCGAAACTGTGAGTATTCTAAGCTGTGCTCAAAGCATCTAACTATCTGATTCTATGCATTTGTTTATCTGAAATTTCATTTAATTTAATCTCATTGTGGTATCTGTGATCTGGGAATGAAGCACCATTTTCCAACAGAATTGAATAGGTTATTTGCTTGTTTGTGATTGAATAGATGGGAAAACGTTCAAGAAGCCTCGTCGTCCATACGAGAAGGAGCGTTTGGACGCCGAGTTGAAGCTGGTTGGGGAGTACGGGCTTCGCTGCAAGAGGGAGTTGTGGAGGGTTCAGTACGCCCTCAGCCGTATCCGTAACAATGCCAGGAATCTGTTGACTTTGGATGAGAAGAACCCGCGCCGAATCTTCGAGGGTGAGGCACTTCTCCGAAGAATGTTCCGTTACGGACTTCTCGACGAGACACAAAACAAGCTCGATTACGTGTTGGCCCTCACCGTCGAGAACTTTCTCGAACGCCGCCTCCAAACCCTTGTCTTCAAGTCTGGCATGGCCAAGTCCATTCACCACGCCAGAGTCCTCATCAGGCAGAGGCACATCAGGTCCTCTATTTCTCACAATAATCATCTAATCATAGTCGTTATTTTTTCATTTTAGATCATTTGCAATGCTATTGATTTCACTCTGAATTGATTAAGTATCCCGTGTTGTATAGGAATATCTGTTCTATAATTACAGCTTGATAATCAAATACATATTGAACTCGTGTAGAACTCGTGTAGTTGGTGTGGACTTGCTGCAATATTGATCTCAATACTTGGATTAGTTATCTTTGAATAAATTATGTGGTTATATGTAGAGACTATTTAGTATTTTTAATGGTAGATTCTTTGGGAATGAATATTGATGTTGTTTGAGATTTTGCAGGGTTGGGAGACAGGTGGTGAACATTCCATCGTTCATGGTTAGGGTTGATTCTCAGAAGCACATTGACTTCTCTTTGACGAGTCCACTTGGTGGGGGTCGTCCTGGACGCGTGAAGAGAAGGAACCAGAGGGCTGCCGCTAAAAAGGCTGCTGGTGGAGATGGAGATGAGGAGGATGAAGATTAGGTTATTAATGTCTAGCAATATTTTATGATCTTGTGCTCACTTTTTATTTGCGATTTAGACATTTTAGAATTTTGTCATGCTCTGACTCTTAAAATTTTTGCCGTCCTTGTTTCTTGTTTGAGGTAAAGTTGTGCCTGAGATATGATGATTTTGAACTGTTCTTTCTAAAAGTATTCAAGTATTGTTGCAATGCTTGTGTTGCTCTGGTATTTTCATAACTTGAATCAGCTACTGTTACATCTATGATTATAGGCTGGAAGGCATTTAAAAAAAATGATTTGGTAAGTTGCTCAATATAATGATTTTGGTCTCAATTACATATTATAGAAATATTTGGGATAGTTCCTGTAAAACATCACTGAAAGTAGCAACGTATTTGTGCATTGCTTTTTTGTTGAGTCTTGCTGTGTAGTGCTGCTGATATTAAGGATTTTAAATATGGTTTGTTATCAAAATTATGTTTGAAAGTCCAAACCAACGAGCCTAAAGTTTGAGCAATTCAATATGACTTCTACATTTTGTAATACTGACGTGACAATTATGCTAAATGAGTAAAAGATATCGTTTTTGCAAACAGGCTCGTCGTAATCATGTACTTTAATTCATATTGTTTTGGCGATTTTCTAGTCTGAGATGTATTCTTTCAGCAATTTGCTTGAGAATCTGTCTTTCTCAAGTAAACACTTGAGATGTTTGTGGGGGTGTTTCTGACCTCTTTTGGCCACAGGCTATAGATGAGTTTTTTTGCTTGCCCCTGGCATTATGTGCTTAATTCGACCTCGTTATTATTATGGATTAGATTTCAAAATTAGTGCTTTGAGTTAGATACCTCTGTGTAGCCAATACTTATCCTCGTTTGGTAGCAAATTTTCATTCCGTTATGAATATGAACAAGGATTAGAACTTTAGGACTATTGACATGTGTGTATTTTAATATTATCTGTAAACATATAGCAATTTTAAATAGTAATTACTTGAGCAACATTGGTGGGAACATGAAATACTGGAATAAATTGATTAAGAGTTAACTAATTTATACTAATAGCATGATTAAAAAGGTAATGTATAATCCTACAAGTTATAAAAAACGAGCAATCTTTTAATTATTATTCTGTTGTAAACAGAATTATAGATTACAATTATAGATTACAAGTTATAAAGAATGGCCGACGGAATTATAGATTACAATTAGAAATAATTTAGAATCATAATTATTTACATTATATTTTTTTTTTCAATTCTCCATTTATAATAGTATATATATAATACGTAATGATATTTTAGCTATTTATTAAAAGCTAACGTTTAATTATTATATTATATTATATTTAAAAAAATATTTTAGATTAACAATAACAACTTTAAATTAGTGGAGATTAATTACTCAAGATTGATGTGAAACTAACTTTTTATGTAATTAAAGTAAAATTATGATAAACTAATTTATAATTTAATCAAAGTAGCTTGTGAATATTTAAGATTGACAAACTCTTAAAACAAAAACAAAATATATATACTAATTATTTATTAAAAGCTAATATTTGATAATCATATTATTATATATGGACTTAAAATACAAACTGCAAACATACTAGTTATGCTTAGGGCAATATTAAGTATATTTTTATTATTTTGTTTTTTTTAACATTTCTTGTTGAGTTATTTTTTTTATCGGTTTTATCTAGTTTAAATAGAAGTTTATTTAGTGTCTTGGTTGAACCAATTTAAATGGATATACGGTAGAAGATAATGGAGTGGGTCATGACTTGGGTTATGACTTTGAAAATTACGAAATACTTTTTTAAATAGGTTTAGGATTTGTCATGTACACCATAACATTAACTCTTTTTACTTAATTTTATCACACTAAAATAAATAGAAAAATGTAAAGAACCTATAAATTATAAACAAGAAATAATTATTAGCATTAATGTATACTTATTGTAATAATATATATATATATATATATATATATATATATATATTATATAAAAATTAAACATTTTTATATTTCTTTTTATTTTAATATAATTTTTCAAATATTTTATTTTAATATATTTATATTTTATATATTTTTTTATATAATATATATATATATATATATATATATATATATATATATATATATATATATATATATAATCAATATAATAAAGATGTTCCATCATATAGATTAATATAAGATAATTCATTCAACTCTTAGTTATTTGTTAACATCAAATTTCAAATAAAAAATAAACTTGTTTAAACTTAGTGAACGACTTAGGATTAAATTTCTAAATGATG